>Ga0126343_10000001_pt1 | contig 145865 bp, 126 predicted proteins | sample Cyp2metagenome_FD_92531 | JGI IMG/M metagenome (GOLD analysis project Ga0126343, IMG submission 92531) | Coral microbial communities from Lord Howe Island, Old Settlement Bay, Australia - Cyphastrea 2 metagenome | ecosystem: Host-associated > Invertebrates > Cnidaria > Coral ...
ACCTGGTCGAAGAGTCGAGAAGACCTCTGCTCAAGGTCTTTGCTGCCACAGTATTGACACTGCTTTGTCCCAAGAGGTAACACGCTTATCCACACGATCGGAGAGTATGCAAAAATGCCCTTGATGCCCTTTGAGAGCACTACCTTGCGGTCTTTGTTTATTGTGTCTCTGGTCTGTGCTTGGAGGCTTAAAACTATTGGTAGAATCAAGACCAAGGCACTGTTTGGGCTCCGTATTCTCCCTCCTGGGCCTTGTATTTTCTTTCTGTAGTTGAACAGTTGCTTTTTCAAGCACCGAAAGTTCGCTCTTGTAAGCGCACTATGGTCGCAAGTCACTCATCATAAGAACGCTTTATGGGGCACTATGTTGCACTTGTAATCTTTATTTTGTCACCCCCCTGAAGAAATACTTCATTATACTATAGACAAAATAATTCAATTTTTTTATAAATTAAAATTTTCAGTCGAATATGTCGAATATAAGAATAACAGTTAGTTTTCTATTTCATCCATTTCTGATACTTTCCTTATGTGTTACTGCCTTTGATTCTTCTTTGTATTCTCAATGGAAGCCTGGCGATGATATCCTCAATGAAGCAGATTTAAAAGAAGCAATTGCAGCTATTAACAAAAAAGAACCAGGTACGGATGAGGTTAGATTTGCTAAAAGTCATACGATTACCTATAAGCAGCTATACAGCCCTTTGAATGCAGATACTGTTCTCACTCCGGTTGACTACTCATTTACCGTCGATGGAAATGGCGGGACTTTAGAGGCAACGGGAGATGACCCCTTTCCGGGTTTTTTCGTTCGAGGAGGAGATCCAGCGATCGTCGTGACGATCAAAAACCCTAAGATTAAAAATGCTCATGCAAAAGGTGGTGATGGTGGCGTTATTAACAACAAAACCTATGGGGGCGCTGGTGGAGGGGGGATGGGAGCTGGGGGAGGTCTCTTTGTGCATGAAGGCGCTAACGTTGTTTTAGAAAACATGACATTTTCATCTTGTCAAGCTACTGGAGGGACAGGAGGAGCGCAGACAGACAGTAAAAAAAGCAGCGTTGGGGGGGGGGTGGTTGTGGTGGTGGTGGTTTAAGAGGGGCGCATGGAGGGAACATGGAGAAGAAATCCTTTTTCCAAGATCATGTTGCTTCGCTATACGGAGGGGCCGGTGGAGCGGGATTTGATACAGCAGGGACCCCAGGTGGTCATAGTGGTGGTACCGGAGGAAGTGGACACAATGGTAAGGGTGGTAGGGGTGGGGAGTTCCAGCCCCCTATCTTCAAAGTGATTGGAGGTGGTGGAGGTGGCGGCTTTTCCGGAGGAAGCGGAGGTGAATCAGGACGTCATTCAGGAGGGGGAGGAGGAAGTGGAGATGGCGAAAACGGACAGAATGTGAAGATAGGTATAGAGGTACTAAAGCAGGGAATGGTGGTGCGGGTAGTGATGGAGGAATAGGGGGAAAAGGAGCTGCTACTGCTACTTTCTTTCCGCCCATCCCACTTATTCCAAACGCTACTATGGGTGGTGGAGGTGGTAGCGGGGCGGTTAAGGGTACAAATGGCGAAGATGGCACAAAGTATTCCTATAGCGTGATCCCTGGTAGAACGAAGATAGCAACTGGAGGATCGGGGCCGGGTGGTGGTGGTGGTGGTGGTTCAGGACAAGGCGCAGTTGCGGAGTTAGTAAGGGGTCATGGTGGCGACGGTGGTAACGGTGGCAGTGGTTTTGGTGGTGGTGGCAGTAGTTTGAATGAGACCGATAGTTCGGGCCCAGATAACAATAACAATCGAGGGGGACAAGGGGGGTTTGGAGGAGGGCATGGAACTGCAAAACATAACAAAGGGGGTGGAGGCGGTGGTGGAGCAGCGCTAGGAGGAGCCATTTTTCTCCAAGAAGGATCGAAGCTCACCATCGAGGGGGACTTAGTTTTTGACAACAACTCTGTTACACCAGGTACAGGAGCAGAAGGAGCGGCTACCCAGGCAAAAAAGCGAGCAAAGGGAAAGGCACTTGGGAAAGACATCTTCATGATGTCCGGATCCACACTGATTTTTGATTCGGACCAAAACATTGAGATTAGAACTGGTATCAGGAGTAACAAAAAAGTAGGGGGAGGGGCGCGAAAAAATCTAGGAGGCCTTGTGAAAAGGAGAAGTGGCACCCTCAGTTTAATACCCGTGGATGAAGAGAAGAGAGACCAGATCAACGATTACACCGGCACAACATTTTTGGAAGAAGGTATCCTTAGTGTTCTGGAGGATGAAGGCCTCGGGACACCTGAAACGCCTCTTATCTTCACAGCCGGTGGCGGCATGCTTGACTTAGCAGATGGCTTTTCTACATCTAGAAGAACCATCTTATTTCAAGGAATATCAAACCGGGTCCGCGTAATCGACTATCGAGTTGCTTATCTCGGAGGGAGCAATGTCGGTGGTGATAAAGGCTTCACAAAAGAAGGGACTGGCACACTCATTTTGACAGGAGACACAAATTATAGTGGGGGCACCCGTCTCAAAAACGGCATATTGCAACCGGAAAGCGATCGATCACTCGGGACAAGTGATTCGGATCTTACCTTTCAAGGAGGGACGCTTCTCGTAAGAGATTATACCACCCACAGAGGTATAGCTTTAGAAAAGACTGGCATCATCTCAGTTCTTGTGGGGGGGAATGCCTTGTTATACAGCAAAATAAGCGGAAGAGCTGGGCTAGAAAAGAGAGGGGCTGGCACCCTGAATTTGATTAGGCAAGGAGGAGCGGCAAATCCTTATAAAGGAGGGACCAATCTATTAGAAGGCACATTAATTCCAAACAATGACGGGGTGCTTGGGGATGTTGCTGGGAAGATCACCATGAATGGAGGAACGCTTCAACTGCCCGATGGCTTCGATACTCCCAAAAGTTTAGGAACGAGGAGATCAATCTTCATAGAACAAATAGACAAGCCTGGTGTCATTTCAGTTCCCGGTGGGAGTGCGACCCTATCGGGAGTGATAGAAGGTGTGGGATTACTCAAAAAGAGCGGAGATGGCACCCTCATTTTGGGAGGGGATAATACCTATATGGGGGGGACTCACTTAATAGAAGGTGTATTAAACCCAACCAAGGACAAAGCGCTCGGAGACGAATCTTCAAAGCTCACCATGAATGGAGGAACGCTTCAACTGCCCGATGGCTTCGACTCCCCTAAAAGGAAAGTAAGTCTAGACCACATTGCCATCATTTCGGTTCCCGATGGGAGTGCGACCCTATCGGGAGTGGTAGATGGTCTGGGAGTCCTCACTAAAACTGGAAGCGGAACGCTCATCTTAGGTCATCCGAGCGATCGGCGTGGAATGACGAAAATCACCGAAGGGACCCTCCAACTCACGCCACACCAGCTTCAGAGCAATACTGACATTGCTGCCCAAGCAAGTCTCATCTTTGACCAAAAAGAGAAGGGGAGTTACAGCGGCTCCCTATCTGGAAGTGGTGCAATCAGCAAAAAAGGGCTCAAAACCCTCATATTAACACATCCGTCTCCCCTCTATAGGGGCCCGATCACCATTGAAGAGGGGACCTTAGATCTCCTCGAGAGTCGCGCACTTGGACAAGCAAGCCGATTACAAATAGAAGTGGGGGGAATCCTCTCTGTTTCTACCAATCTAAATACTTTCTCAGTTATTGAATTAAACGGATTAGGCCAAGTTCGACTCGGCAGCAACACGTTGGAAGTGAGTAAGGGCACCTTTTCGGGCATCATCTCCTCAAGTTTCGCTCTTACCTCTCCGGGTGGTCTGACCAAAGTGGGGTCAGGAGACACTCTCACTCTAAAGGGGATGAGCACTTATCGCGGCCCCACAATCATCCGAGGGGGCATATTGGATTTAGGCTCCACCGGAAGGCCGGGGGAAAAGCAAAATGAACTGTACATCTACCTTGGTAGCCTCTATTTAAGAGACGGGCATCCAGGCCTTGAGCTAAGCACACTCATCGGCAGCGAGGGAACGCATATCTATTTGAGTGATTCGACCAACACTCCTCTTGAGGTTCAAAGTGGGACCTTTTCAGGAGTGATTACGGGCGATGGGTCTACCCTCAACAAGGTCTCAGATGGGACCCTTAACCTGAATGGGGCCCTTGAAAGCACCTTTGCCAAGCTCTCCCTTCAAGAGGGCATCCTTGCATTTTCCTCAGGTACACAGCTCGGCAAACTCCTCTCTCTCGAGGGAGGCACCCTTGCTCCTTCTCAGACCCTTTCGACCACAGTCCCCATCGAGGTCAATGAGCCAAGCACCCTATCAATCCGCTCCCTCCTCAACCTGACCCTAAGAGGCAAATTGGGGGGGATTCACCGTCTCACAAAAACAGGCGCTGGCATCCTCACCATTGATAGCGGTAGCTCCTCATTTCGAGGAGAGCTCCTTTCCCGAGCGGGCATACTCATTCTTCCCAAAGACCAACAGCTTGGAGAAAAGAATCTGGGTGGAGTACAGCTCTTCGCACCTGATGCGACTTTGATAGGAGCAGGCCACTTGGGATTTTTAAAAAATACCCGAGGCATCGTCGAAGTGCGCTCGATTGCTTCCAACAAGATGAGCACCCTGTACATTGACGGTGACTATGAACAAGGCCTAGATGCTGCCCTAAAAGTGCGCATCGCTCCCTCTCCCGATCGAGCGGATTTACTCAAGGTGGTGGGCACCGCCACCCTAAACGGCGAGCTCTTGCTAGACCCCCAGCCTGGAATCTATCTCGTCGGGACTATCTATACCATCCTAGAGGCGCAGGCCGTGCAAAACGCATTCATTAAGCTGAAAGAAACTCACCCTTTCGATTTCGAGTTACTCTACCCCAAAAATCTCTACCCAAATCAAGATCATGTCCAAGTCAAAATCCTCTTTACAGAAACCGTACTGCCCATGCCGCTCTCCTCCCTCAAGGGAAATGCGAGACAAATAGGGGATTACCTATTTTCCTGCCGCCACTCTCCTTCAAAAGAGCTCACCTCCATTTTACAATCCCTTGTGCAACTTACCCCAAGAGAGTTCATCCAAGGCCTTTTGCAGCTAGGTCCTCAGCAATTCGGGGAGATTGCTCTCGACAATCTAGAATCCAATGTGCGCATTGCTCACGCGGCGAATCGAGTGGAGACCCTATATCACGCTCGTTTTCCCCTTTCTTCCAAAGCATCCGAGACCCAGTCCACCAATCAGTCGATGTGGATCACTCCACTCGGTTTTTATCACAGACAAAAACAACAAGGAGAACGGACCCCATTTCACAGCTCTACTTATGGGTTCACAGTGGGATATGCCTCATTTGCTTCAAATGGCCTGTGTGTTAATCTCGGGGCAAGCTATACCGACTCGAACCTCAGATGGGAACCAGTCCGTGGCAAAGCTGATGTGCAGAGTGCCTATCTCACTCCCTCCATTGGATACATCGGCCAATGGGGGTACACGAAACTTACGCTTTCTTTAGCACACAGCTTTTACGATGTCACAAGAGGGATTCAATTTGCGAACGTTAGGAGAGATGCCCGAAATCGACACAAGGGGGTGGACATCCTCGGAGGGTTTGTCGGAGCACTCACAGTCAAACTATCAGATCATTGCCAAAGAGGGTTGTTTCTCATGCCCACACTCTACCTCGATTACTTGAGCAGTTTCGAATCTAGTTATACAGAAAAAGGGGCTGGGCCCTTGAATCTTTCTCTTAAGAGGGTGCGCGCATCGTTTCTTCGTTCAGAGTTTAATGTGAAGTGTATAAAACAGATCAATCGAGGCTCTGTGCGGATCGCTCCCACTCTTTTTGCGGGGTGTCTAGTTGATCTCCTCCTCAGCCAAGGATATTACAAAGGCCATTTTCAGGAAGAAACGTGCCAAAAAGAGCTGATTGTGCAAAGTGACTACTCACCGACGGTTCGCACAAACATGGGCGTTGAACTGCTCATTGCCCACCCAGACTGCTACTCTTTTAAGATGGGCTATCAAGCAAGCTGGAAGAGCGATCACTGCGTTCAAGAGGGGACGCTCAGCTTGAGTTGGGATTTTTAGACATGCAAGTGGCTGTGTTGAAAAATAGAATTAATTGAAAGAATGGCCACCTTGAACATTCTCTTTTAAGCTACTTTTTTTTAGGTTTCATACGATTCATCATTACTTCTTTTAAACGCACCTTATGCCCTCTGAGTGGATTTTTCTTAAAAAAAGACCTCCTTGAAACAGCCTTTTTAGGCTAAAAAACCAGCTTTCTGAGAGGGGCTTTTTTCCTATATCCAGTCAACTTTGCAAAAAATCGATTTGGCTAAAGCATCCCCTCCCAAACCTTTGATAATAGATATTGCATGGTCCGTTTCCTTGGACACACCCTTTTTTGCATCCTTTTGAGGAGGAATGAGAGACTTATTTCCTTTTTCCCGAATCATTCTTCTCACCTTGGCTTTAAGGTCATAACCCCCATCTCCTTTTACTTCTTTTACTGCTATAAGGGACATGTTTCAATTAGACCTTGAGCCCGCCTACAGTCAGCTACATATTTATCTGTAATGTTCATTGCTATGACTTTCCTCCGATTTTTCTTCAAGCGGCTACGTGGAGTTTTTTCCATGCAGGGCGCTTGCTTTTCCCACGCATCGTGGGCCTTCCATTCTCCTTCTCCATAACTCAAAAAGAAGAAATCGCGAAATTGCAGAGCAGCTCCAAACATGGTCGAATATCACACCCGAAAAAATATCTACCCCTATCCCAGATAGCAGCCTAACGCTTGCAAACGTGCCCAATTGGATCGGCCTTTTTTTCAAGGCAATCTTCAAACCCAAGAAATTGCAGCAGGAATATGATGACTTAGGAAGAGAGATCTCATATTTGTCACGAATTAATAAAGAGAAGACCACAAATATGTGATGCTATATTCAAGAAAGGTTTACTAGGATAGAACAGGAGCAGGGTGACAGGAATAAAATATTGCAGTCTTTAATACTTAGAGACAAGATGAAGAGTCTCAACCAAATCGACAATCATTTGCGTTTTTTAAGGGACTTGCTTCATCCTAGGTTCGAATGGATTCATAACGCAGAGAATCGCATAGGTTTGATGTTTTCTCAGAATGACCTATGCGGACCATGTAGAGTGACGACAACGTGGGAGGATATTTGGAAGGAGGCAAATCTAAGATCCCGTGCAAGAGATGAAAGGGACGTCTTGGATATTGAACGGCACTGGTCCTCAATCGAAGAGTTGTTGAGTAAAACCCAGTTCAGGCGGAAAGAGATAATGAACTTTGCAAAAATTAGGGAAATCCTGAGAATGAATGAGAGACTTCGTTCTTTTCACGATGAGATTACACGGGAAATGAGGCTTACAAACGGGTGGATAACCTCTAGAACATGATTACGACTTCTATATTTCTTTATGGATATCCAGCTCGCGGATTCAAAAATTAAGGAAATAAAAGAAGAATTGAATTGCTTACATGAAGATCTATTATTTGATCTGCCACTTGAGAAAAGAAGAGAATTCGATGCTCGTTGGTTTAGCAATACAACCAAGCCAAACAATGGTCCCAATTTGCAAAGAATGTGTATAGACACTATCTCATTGCATGTTCGCAGAGCGGGGCTTGAGCATCTTCCCATTCCCAGGAAATTTCAAAAAGAAATTGCAGAAGAAAGGAAAGCATTTTTCGTATGAACTATTGACTGTGTGGAAAATCAGAAGAAAAAGGCTTTCAATACAGTCTATGCGATGCCAAAAATGAATTTCGAATTCATTTCGATAATTTATCTATTATTCATCAATTTTAAAATATAATTAAACTTTTTCCTTGTTAATAAATGAGAGGTAGCTTTATATTGGATATTAAATATAGGTATAGGAGAGGTGTTCTTTTCCATTTCGTCTCTCCGATGTACCAGTTCTAAGCAGAAAGGCTCTTTTATGAGGGCGCGTTTGAGAGAGAACAAAGAGCTCGCTTCTGGGTCCATTTTGTTATTTCTAAGGGCTTTAAGATGTATTGTTTTTTACTTTCTTTGCATAGGACTTAGTTTCAAGTTTAACCGGAAGTTAAGGAAAGTATGCCCAAGGAAGATACAATCAAAATTGAAGGAAAAGTTGAAGAATTATTGCCCAATATGACCTTTCGCGTGACCCTCGAAAATGGAATGATTGTTCTCGCCCATCTCTGTGGAAAGATGAGGATGCGTAACATTCGGGTATTTGTGGGGGATACTGTTAAAGTTGAAATGTCTCCCTATGATCTGACGAAAGCGCGTATTGTTTACCGACAAAGATAGTGTCGGATGGCAATTTTCTCTATCAATTGCTGAGCTTACTTAAGAGATGCGAATTGATTGTGCGTTCCTCCTCAGTGTATGATGGTAAAAATCCGCAATCTCTGGACTCGGTTCTTCTCTATCTTTAATTAATTAAAACGTGGTATATTTCGCTAGTTTTTGTGAAAGAGATAATAAAAAATGAGATTTGAAAATTTATCTTTACATCCCAAGCTCCTCAAGGCTATCGACCAGGCTGGCTACTTAGAGCCCACAGAAATACAACGGAAGGTCATTCCAAAAATTCTAAGAGGTTTTGATCTTCAAGCCTCCGCGCAGACTGGGACCGGTAAGACGGCCGCCTTTTTGTTGCCAACGCTTCATCTTCTCGTGGCCCAGCCTGATCGGAGAGGAACGGGTGCCCGAGTCCTTATTTTGGTTCCCACGAGGGAGCTTGCCACGCAAATCGAAAAGCAAACCAGAAAATACGCTCGGACGTTGCCTTGTCTTCAATCGGTCTGCATTTATGGGGGAGTACCCTATCCAGCTCAGATCCGACAATTATCTAAGCCCCATGAGATTCTTATTGCAACCCCCGGTCGCTTGATCGATTTGATCGATCAGAAGAAAGTGAATGTTTCTCGCCTGAAAATCCTCATTTTGGATGAAGCGGACCGGATGCTTGATAGAGGGTTTTTAAAACCGGTAGAAAATATTATTGCCGCGATTCCGAGTAAGAGACAGACCCTCCTTTTTTCGGCAACGTTGCCAAAAAATGTGGTGGCACTTTCGGAGCGTTTGCTTAACAAGCCAATGGAAATCACAGTCAAACCCGAGTTAGGGCAGTCCCGTCGCATCAAACAGAGCATCTACTTTGTTGACAACTTGCATCATAAAAACCGCTTACTCAATCACCTTCTAAAACAGGAAGACAGGGGTCATACCATTATTTTTACTTCCACAAAAAGGCAAGTCGATCGACTGACTCAAGACCTGCGCGATCAAAAACATCTAGTCGGTGCCCTACACGGAGACATTAGCCAGTCTCAGCGTTCGAAGACTGTGCTAAAAATGCACAGAGGAGAAATTCACATTTTAGTGGCGACAGATATCGCTGCAAGGGGAATTGATATCAAATCCGTCACGCACGTCATCAACTACGACCTTCCCTTCAATGTTGAAGATTATGTACACCGCATTGGGAGAACTGGACGAGCAGGGGCATATGGTTTTGCCTGCTCTTTTGTTGCAAGCCGGGATGTTGGGGTAATGAAAAAAATCAAAGCATTTACAGGCCACGCCCCAGACGTTGTGACTTTGCCGGGTTTAGAGCCTTCCATACACAAGAAAGATCCCAAATGTCTAAAAACGCGTAAAAAGTTCCGCCGCGCCCATCTTCGCAGTAGGCGGACTTCACAATAAGAGACGTACTATGAGTAAGCACTGCTTTGGTGTTCGCGTAAGTCAGCTGCTTTCTGATTATCACGACAAAGAGTGGGGCGTTCCTGTTCATGATGACTCCCGTCTTTTTGAAATTCTTTGTCTCGAAGTGTCTCAGGCGGGGCTTAGCTGGGAGTTGATTCTAAAGAAAAGGGAAGGCTACAGAAACCAATTTCATCAATTTAACCCAAATCTAGTCGTCCGTATGACCGACGGTGAGCTCGAGCAGATTTTGAGCAGTGATTCTATCGTACGTCATCGTCGCAAAATTTTTAGCATTCGAAGCAACGCAAAGACCTTTCTTGAAATTCAAGAACAATTCCAAACATTTGATGCCTACGTGTGGCGCTATGTAGACAATCATCCCATTCTTAACCGCTGGAAGCACAAAGAGCACGTTCCCTGCTCTTCTAAAATCAGTGAGCAGCTTGCAAAAGACCTAAAAAAGCGGGGGATGGTGTTTATTGGTAGTACAATCATCTACTCTTTTATGCAAGCAGCGGGTTTGGTCAATGACCATCTCATTGATTGCCCCTTTTATCTTGGACGAGCGGAAACACCCACTTACTTTTGAGCAAGATAAAAGCGCGCCTTGACTTTGAGGTTTTTTCTTCATCTTCGGGCTAGATGATGTGGGTAAGCAATCCTTAAGAAGCCTTCGCCTTAAGGCAAGGGAGTAGTCACAGGCAGTTCCACCTTATGCCCTAAGGTGAGGCTCATGGGTTTCACTATCCTCCATCGGCCCACTGGAAGGGAGCCCAGCTGGATCGTTCCGATACGTACCCTTTTCAGCGAGCTGATTTGGAGGTTTAAAAGCAAGCACATCCTACGGATCTGTCTTTTTCTTCCCTCTCGCAGAATCACTGTAAGAGTATGACTGTCCATTTGCCTTACTCTGGCCCTTTTCAACGGTTTCCCATCCAATGACAGACCCAAAGAAAGTTTTTGAATCGCTTGTTTGGAAACGGCATGCTTAAAGCGCAAGACGTATTCTTTTTCTACCTTAGAATCAGGACCAATAATGTGTTTTGCCACACGCCCATCCGAAGAAAAGAGCAATAAACCTTTTGAATGAATATCTAATCGTCCTACAACATGTAATTGGTTCACATCTGTCAGAGGTTTTCCTCGATCAAACCGATTTTCAGGGGTTAACAGTTGTTTGGCCTCTTTTTCGCCCCTTTGGGGGAGATTAGAAACAACACCAAGAGGTTTGTGTAGGGCCACTGTGAAGTGTTGCAAATCGGTTTGGTCAAGAGTGATGTCAGAGTGGAGGGCCGCTTGTTGTCCCACCTCAGTGACCAAAGTGCCTTCACAGCGGACCAGTCCCCTTGCTATGTACTTTTCTGCTTCTCTACGAGAGCACAAACCTCGAAGTGCCATGAGCTTTGTGAGACGTTGTTTTTTCATATATGCAAGTTCTCCAGATGTTTTCTTTCCTTCACGCGAGCAACGCTATTTCTTATTTAGGGAACTATGTCTTCATTGATGTTTACGATCCGGCTCAGTTCAGTCGTTCTTCTTGAAGAATGGCCATCCTCTTTTTATTGCCACCTAAACGGTGTAGGTGAGAAAGGAAGAGCATATTTTTTCCTGGAGGCACGAGCAGAGAAAAATAGGGATTTCCCAACACTTATCTCGTGCGTATTAGGGGACTCTAGCCTAGCTGAAGGCATTTTTGACTTTTCCTCTCTGCTCGACAAATCGCGCTGGATTTTACCCTATTTAAGGTTTTCCCACATTCTTTTTTAAATTGGGTGAGCTTTCATCCCACCCGTTTGGAGGTGGGATGAAAGCTCGCCTTAAGAAATAGAGAAATGGCTTAAAGACCACAGCTCATCCCTCTGAAGAGCTTCTCTGATTTTTGGCACATTTGCCTATAGCGAAATTGCAATGCGTGGGAATTGACTCTTCTGCTTCATGCCATCACGCGTCGAGTGTGTTCAACTCCTTCATTATCTCCGTTTTTCATGCCTCTTGATTCAAATATTTTTTAATTAAAGACATTTTAACCTAGCTAAGGGGGGAACATGGTCGCTCTACCGTGGTGCAGGTTTTTTTGAGTGAAAAAAATATTTTTTTTTGTAGAATGGAAGGGATACTCTTACTGTTTTAAAGATAAGCGAGGTGGCAATGACAGCAGAAGTGAAAGTCTCTGTACCTTCTACTAGCCCAAGTGTTACCCTTTCTCTACCCCCGACGCAGACTGGAAATCTCTCCATTCCTCCTTCGAGTTCCTCTCGTGTGATCGCCGTTGAGAATCGTCCAAGTCGAGCAAATGCGAAGCACGCGCTGGCAGTTCATCCTCTTGGCGAGCGTATGTCTCCTATCGTTTCCCGTTTTGTGAAGGAACTTAGTGGAGGTCCAGACACTTTTGATGGTCCCGCCTATCAGGATGCATTAAAAGAGTTAGAAAACCGTTTTGAGGAAGTTTACTCCGTTTTCAAAAACGCCAGAGAGGTTGAGACTGAACGAGAATTTGACCAATTTATGCAAGAATTTGTGTGCACTTTGATTCAAAACCAGCCGGTAAAAGACTACCTAAAAGATCGCAATATCTCAATTTCTGTCCATTCAAATCAACATCCACAGTGTGCGCGCATTCGTGGTCAAGCACCCCGTATTGGCATCCGCGTGGGAGATTTCGTCCAATCTGCAGATGTTGAAAAGGAAATCAATTGTTTTTCCGACCTGATGCACGTCAAGAGAAATGAAGATACCCCGCTCAAATTTGACGCGACAATCTGGATTGCTGATCCGGATGATAGTACCAACGAGACAAAAAAAACTAATATCGTCTTCAGACTGTTGAGATGGCTGTTTTTCACTAAAAGTGGTAGGATCGTGACGTCGCTCTTTCTGGGCTCCGCTTTTTTCGGTGGCCTAGGGGGAGGTTTGGATGCAAATCAGGGCGCTTCGCAGCCTTTATCGACAAATACAGTGAACCAATCAGATATGATAACGAGTAGCTAGCAGTTCAATGGGATTGTCTTAAAGCAACAGGGGAACAACGGTCATATTGTTTGCTTATCTTTTCTTATGCAGCGCGTAAGGTGATTTGTCCTGGACGAGCGGAACATGCCACCTCTTTAAGGGTGGGATCAAAGCTCGCGCTTTGACTTTGAGGTTTTTTCTCGTAGAGTGCTTTTTCAAATGACCCTCGGGCAGATGGTTTGGGTATCAATTTCTAGGGGTCTTTAACCTTAAGGCAAGGGAATAATCACCAGAGTCACAGAGGATGGCAATCATGCGTTGATCGATCGCTATGCTTTATTTCTGCAAGACACGTCCTCGCGCTCTAGTTAATCGCATCTTTGAATCAAAAAAGCGTGCCCCACACTGTGCCACGGACTAGAGCTTAGAGCTTTGCATCTCTATCTAGAAGAGCATGGAGGTGGAGAGAATCGAACTCTCGTCCTTGATCAGTTCTACGAGCAGCGTCTACATGCTTAGTGCCTTAAGCAGATAATGCCAGCCCCGATGTAAGACACCCCATGCGAGGGGGCGAGCACCTCCCTTTGGTCTCTCGAACAGGCGCTCTTGGGAGCAAGAGAATGCCGGTTCATACCGAGAAAATTCAGCGATGGTCCCCAGACCCTCGGTCCAGTCTGAGGCTGCCGGCTACTTTATGACGGATTAGGTCTTAAGCAGCTTCCAATAATTGTTCTTGATTATCGACAATTATTTGACTTCGGCTTTTTTAGAGGCCAGCCGAATCCTCTACATGCTGCTACCGCTTCGCTACCAAGTCGAAACCAATTTCACCCCCGAGAAACATTCTAGCAGAAATAGACTTTTTTTCTGATCCATTTCGAAAAAGATGAGAAAAAAGAATTATTTATTCAATTTATTTCCAATGATTTAGTTGATGAAAAATCGGGAGAGATCATGGAGATAGAGAGTGCGGTGAGCCATGTAGCTGACTGCAGTTAGGTCATGAGTTGAATGGAAAAACGTTTCAAAACAGTGAAAGAGGTAAAAGCAGACAGAGGTAATGACCTAAGCCAAGGTGAAAAGAATGATGCGAGGAAAAAAGCTGTGTTGCCACCCCTCATTCCTCCTCAAAAAAATGGAAGGAAAGGTCGATCTAGAGACAGGGAATATCTATCATCAAAGGATTGGGTGGGGATTTTTTGGCAAGATCAATTTGGGGAACGTTGACTGGATGCAGCCAAAAGAGCTTTTGTAGAAAGCTGGTTTTCTATCCTGAAAAGGATGTTTAAAAGAGGGCTTTTTTTGAAGTTTTTTCTTGTAAAATATCTTGCAACTCACACTCGGACTAGATGGTTTGGGTAGCAATCTCCACAAGCCTGCACCTTTAGGAGAAAAAGTAGTCACATGCGCAGTCTATTCAATGTTGTATTACCCCCCTATTTTCTGTGGTATTGAGAGAGATCAACTGAAATTACGCTTTTCAAAAAAAGCCGCCACTATTTTTTTACTGACGCGCAAGAGAGCAAAAAGCTGCGATAGTTTTAGCCAGGTAAGGTTACCTCGGATATTGTAACGCGCCCTATGCATCAGATGGATCGCATATTTATCCATTTCGTACTTCTTTTTTCGATTCTCATCGATGAGGAAGGGAGAGGAGAGCAAGGCTGCAGCAATGGCGTATGCTGCTTTATGATGGAGATCGATATCATCAGAATAACTCATCCACGTTGCCAAAGAAACAGCAGTTGTGATCCAAGACAATAGAACGAAAGTCGGGAGGGGAAGTGAGCGGTTGGTGAGCACATAGCCCATGTTATGTCCAAGTGCAGCTGCCAAAACATCGTCTTTTGTGACGTGTTCTTCCTCGGAGAGATCGATGAGATCGATGGCGTCAATAAAGCCTTTTGAGAGCACAATTCTACTCCCGCGAAGAAAAGTTATTATCTGAATCTCAGTATCGATCACAGTGCATCGACACTCACATTTCTGCTTAGATTGATACACATGGGAGAGAAGCCTATCAAAGACGGACTGAACGCGCACTTGCACTGCTTCGTTCTCCAGTTCTTTCCCATAAAGGAAGGTAAAAACCAAATATTGCACTTTCCCTATTAACACATCCACACATTGTGGCACGTAACACACCCTTTTCTTTCGCGTGACTGGACTCATTGGATAAATGACATGATGAGTAGAGGAGATCATATTTGAGAGAAAAGGTAAAAAGGAGCGCATTTTCCGCTTAACGGTGCCTACGCAAAGGGTAGCATTCTTCCAAATACTCTCTTGCCAGGTGAATGGGGCGACTGACCGAACCAAGCTCATTTCGCTCATTCCTTATCTCTTTGATCTAAGGGCTGCGAGAAAGCGTATTTATACTGAAACTGTGTTAAAAAAACCACGAGAAAAAAGAGTTTCTAACCCAAAAGAACGCGAGGAAAGGTCGATCTAAAGAAGGGGAATATCTATCATCAAGGGATTGGGTGGGCTGTGTTGAAAAATAGAATTAATTGAAAATTAAAAAAAGATTTCAACGCAAATTGGAGAAATAAGCGAGGTTTTTAGCATATTGAGGTATGCTTACTCTCCGATTTTGATGGGCTTAGTGATATCGATAGATAGGGTCTTGGCAGTCGCATCGAGATCGGCTTGATGTCCGAGAGGAAGGGTTAATTGCGCTTCAATATGACCACTTGAAAGGCCTGAGAGCACCGGATAGGGGGCGCATGCAAAATAGTCTTTCAAAATATCGATCACATCAAAATCGTGCGCATGCTTGGATCTGCAATCAGAAAAATGTCCGAGGACAACGCCCGCAACATGATCTAAAAGAGTGGCCTGCTTGAGCTGCAGAAGTAGGCGATCGATGCGATAGGTGTATTCTCCGACATCCTCTAAAAGCAGAATTTTATCTTTTGTATCAATTTGCCAAGGCGTTCCGACATGAGAGGCAAGCACTGAAAGGTTGCCACCAGTTAGTGCACCCACCGCTTTTCCTGGAGTCAATGTTTCCTCCCCCATACACGTGATCTTCTCCCAATTTTTGTCCTGCAAGCAGTGCCATACGTGTTGTTTTGCAAACGAGCGCTCTTTTTCTTCAGGGTGCGCAAATAAAAAATGAGCATTAGGTCCGAGATAAGTAATGAGACCCGCTCGTTGCGTGATGGCGGTGTGAAGGGCGGTGATGTCGCTCATGCCAATCAATATTTTGGGACAGGAGCGGATTGCTTGATAATCGAGTTGATCGAGGATTCGGCCCGATCCGTACCCTCCCCTCAAACACCAAATCGCCTTGACCTCTTCATCTTGAAACGCTTTCATTAAATTTTTGGCTCGGTTGGTATCTCGATCTGAAAAATAGCCATACGCTGTGTCAAGGCATCCCACTAATTTGACCTGAAAACCTTCGGCTTGAAGATTTTTAACGCATCTAAACGCTTCGAGCGGATCGACTTTAGATGCAGGAGCGACGAGAGCGATAGTATCTCCTAATTCAAGTGATGGGGGTCTGATGATCATTTCGAGATTTTTTGAATGTCGATGGTAGCTTTTTCTCCGTTTAGATCCCAATGAGTGCCATCTGTTGTTTTCTCAAAATGCACATGTGTCGCCAACACTTCGTGAATGATCACGTCGTGAAACTTTTCAAAGCAGCTCCGCACTCTTGGCGTCGAGTCAATCTTCACTTGGATCCGGTCGGTCACTTCGAATCCTTGGTCTCTCCTCTGCGTATTGAGTTTGTTGATGATCTCCCGCATCAGCCCCTCATCGAGAAGTTCTTGGGTCATAGTTATGTCTAATGCAACAGTAATCTGGCTTTCCGTCGCAGCGATCAGTCCCTCTTTGACATGACGCTCAATCTCGACATCTTCCCTGTCAATGGAAACCACCTCGTCCCCCAAGGTGAGTGTGAGATCTGCGCCTTCTGCAAGAGCTTGCACTTGCTCAACGCCCAATTTTTTTAGTGCCTCTTTCATGTGTTGGATCAAAGGCCCCAATCGCTTGCCGAGTGTACGAAAATTGGGCTTAATGGTGAGCAATACAAACGAAGATTCGTCGCTGTGAAACTCCAAAGTTTTGACGTTGAGTTCCTCTTTAACTAGAAGCTGTTGCTCTTCGAGCAGTGCCAAGATGGAGGGGTCTGTTGAGATTAAGTGAGCCTTCCCGAGCGGTTGACGTACTTTGACCTTATTTTGTTTTCTCAAAGCATGTCCCATGCTCACAGCTCTTTGCACTGTTTCCATTTTCTTTTCGAGCTGCGCATCTCGGATCTCCTCCCGATATAGGGGAAAGTCAGTCAAATGAACAGACTCGATCTGTCGATCTGTGCGCAAACCCTGATAGATCGCGTCACTGATGAATGGGACAAAAGGAGCGATGATTTTGGAGAAATTGATCAATACTGTGTACAGTGTCTGAAAGGCTTCTTGCCGATCCAATGTGTTGTCATCCGACCAAAAGCGGCTGCGGCAACGACGGATGTACCAATTAGTTAACTGACCTGTAAAATGGAAAAATGGATCAATAGCCCGATTTAAGACGTATCCATCGATCGCCGATTGCACCTCTTTGATGAGGGTGTTGAGAAGAGAGAGGATCCACCGATCCATATCAGATTGTGGATGGGAGGGACTTTGCTGGGGCTTCCAATGATAGATCTTGGCATAAGTGGCGAGGAAGAGATAGGCATTCCAAAGAGGAATCAAAAACTGACGTAAAACGATCTGGATCCCCTTTTCGCTAAAACGGAGATCTTCTGCTCGCACTGCCGGGCCTTTCAACAAATAGAGCCTCACCGCATCCGCTCCGTATTTATCGAAAATGAGGTTGGGATCGGGATAATTACGCAGCCTTTTGGACATCTTTGCGCCATCTTCCGCCAGCACAATCCCATTGACAATGACGTGTTTGAAAGCGGGCCTCTCGAAAAGGGCTACCGACAAGATGTTTAACACATAGAACCAACAGCGAGTCTGATCGAGCCCTTCAGAGATGAAATCTGCGGGGAAGCTATCCATTGTTTTGCGCTTATTTTCAAAGGGAAAATGGTTTTGTGCATAGGGCATCGACCCAGATTCAAACCAGCAGTCAAACACCTCTGGAACCCTTTTGTAGAGCTCCCCTTTCTCTTTGAAGGTCAGCGAGTCGATGTGATGCCGATGAAGATCGCTGATTTTTTCTCCCGTTCGCTTTTCGAGATCCTCTACGCTTTTGATCACAATAACGTCACCTGCATGGCTTCGCCAGATGGGCATGGGAGTTCCCCAATACCGATTACGACTAATGGCCCAATCCCGGGCATGTGCAAGCCATTTACCAAAGCGCCCTTCCTTGATATGTGTGGGTATCCAGTCGATCTGTTTGCTTTTTTCGATGATCTGCCCTTTGATTCTTTCGACGTTGACAAACCATGTGTGGACCGCTCTGTAGATCAAAGGAGTATCTGAACGCCAGCAAAAAGGGTAACGGTGGCGGATGTGTCCGTGGTGAAAAAGCCGTTTTTGTTGTTTTAAGCGTCGAATAATCCCCTTGTCGGCATCTTTGACATATTGCCGCTCATAATCGGGGACTTCAGATGTGAACCTCCCCCTCTCATCAACGGGGCAAACGGGAGCAATTCCCTCTTTTTTACAAACATAAAAGTCAGCTTCTCCAAAAGCGGGTGCTGCGTGCACAATTCCGGTTCCGTCCTCTTCTTCAACAAACCTATCTTCGAGAATTGTAAACGCTTTGGGGCTTACGCTCTGCACAAAATAGTCGAAAAGGGGACGATACTTCATCCCCTTTAGGGCACTTCCATCGAAGGTATCTAAAATTTCACAGCGGTCTTTCTCTTTGAAGTAGGCGCTTAGCCGTTTTTTGGCAATGACGTAGTGTTGATGTGTTTGTCTGTCTCGGATTTTTACATACGAGATAAAGCGATTGACGATGACGGCGAGATTAGAGGGCAGGGTCCAGGGAGTGGTTGTCCATACGAGTAGAGAGGTATGTGGATCATCACACAGGGGAAATGTCACTACGATGGAAGGATCATCTATTTCTCGGTAATTTAAATTAGCTTCGAAATTCGAGAGGGGCGTTTTGAGCTGTGTAGAAAACGGCATTACTTTGAAACCTTGGTAGATGAGCCCTTTCTCCCAAAGACTTCCAAACACCCACCAAACCGTCTCCATAAAAGGCAAATCCATGGTTTTGTAGGCGTGTTGATAATCGATCCATCTTCCCATCCGGGCGATCGTTTTTTCCCACTGTTTTGTATATCGAAGGACGATGCTGCGACACGCTTCATTGAATTTGGCAATTCCAAAATCTTCAACCGATCCGTTTTTCGCAATCCCGTATGTCTGCTCAATCTCGTTTTCTACGGGTAGACCATGGCAGTCCCAGCCAAAGCGTCTGGGCACATAAAATCCCTGCATAGTTTTATAACGGAGGACCACATCTTTGATTACTCCAGCTAAGATGTGTCCGTAATGGGGCAATCCCGTGGCAAATGGAGGCCCGTCATAAAAGGCGAACACATTGCTCCCTCTTCTGTGGTCTACTGAGGTTTCAAAAATCCGATGCTTCTCCCACCACCTCATCAGACGCTCTTCTCTCTGGGGAACAGTTTCTTTCTGTGTTTCAAACATAAGTAAACGCGAGTTTATCAAACAGTCCCTTTTGCCCGAAAGGAAAAAGGGAACCTCATGTGACACTGCTCTTGTGTAAATAAATAGTATGAGAAGTGAATAAAGATTAAAATTTTCTTTTCACAAATAGGTTTTAATTGGTATAGGTTATGAGAAGTGGATTGAAAAAGTGAAAAACCCTCTTAAAATCTTCATCTCCGCATTTTTATTTTTAGGAATCTCGGCATTTCTGCTCACGATCTTCATCAAAAGTCGCCCCGTTCCCATGATGGAACCCAGAGGTCTGATTGCCATGAAAGAGCGAGAGCTGATCATAACAGCTGCACTCTTAATGATGATTGTCGTCGTTCCCGTTTTGGCATTGGCCATGATTTTCGCGGGGAAGTACCGGAAGTCAAATGAAAAGGCGAAGCATGAACCCAAATGGGAACACAATAGCATTGCAGAGTGTTGTTGGTGGGGTGTTCCCTGCGTGATTGTTGCTATTCTTGCAGTACTTGCTTATAAAACATCCCATAGTCTGAATCCCTATAAGCCAATCAAAAGTGATGTCAAACCGATTGAAATCCAAGTGGTCGCGCTCGATTGGAAATGGCTTTTTCTCTATCCAGGAGAAGAGGTAGCGTCTATCAATTTTTTACAAGTTCCGGAGAAAACGCCAATTGAGTTTGAGCTCACCTCCGATGCTCCCATGAACTCTTTTTGGATCCCCCAGTTAGGGGGACAGATTTACGCCATGCCCTCTATGCGTACCAAGCTCCATTTAATAGCCAATCGAGTTGGAGAGTACAAGGGTAGAAGTGCGCACATCAGTGGCAAGGGGTTTGCTGGCATGCATTTTGTGGTCAGAGCAAGTACGCGCCAGGAGTTTGACAGCTGGATTCAAAAGACAAAAAAATCTCCTTTGACTCTCGGTATGGAAGAGTACAATGCACTGATCAAGCCGAGTGAATATCACCCCGTCACCACCTACGTTTTGACGCAGCCCGATTTATTTGAGCAGATCATCATGAAATATCGCGTGCCCACGCAGTCTTTATAAAGATGGAAAATAGATGTTTGGTAGACTGGGCGAATTGGCCTTAAAGCATGACTGGATCGAGTACGCAGCAGGACTGTCAATGGTACTCGGGGGGATGGGCGTGTGCGCTTGGGTCACCTATCAGAAAAGATGGAAGTGGCTGTGGAAAGAGTACATCACCTCTGTTGACCACAAAAAAATTGGGGTCATGTACATCTTTGTCGCCGTCATCATGCTCGTAAAAGGGCTTATCGATGCGCTCATGATGCGCACCCAACAAGCACTATCTGTGGGGGAGAGTTTTGGATATTTAGGAGCTGAACACTTTCAGCAAATCTTCACTGCGCACGGGACTACCATGATCTTTTTCGTGGGGATGGGCGCTGTTTTAGGGATCATTAACGTCATCTTGCCCTTGCAAATTGGGGCAAGAGATATGGCTTTTCCCGTTTTAAACTCGATTAGTTTTTGGCTGTTCACAGCAGGGGGACTCTACATCCTCATCTCTTTGATCATCGGGGTGTTTGCCGGTACTGGATGGAGTGCTTATCCCCCTCTTGCTGGCCTCAAGTACAATCCGGGAGTTGGGGTAGACTACTGGATATGGAGCGTGCAGATATCTGGAATTGGCAGCTTGCTTTCTGGCATCAACTTTCTGGTGACCATTTTGAAGATGAGGTGCCCAGGGATGACTTTTAAAAAAATGCCCGTTTTTGTTTGGGCTGTGCTCGCAACGATGATGCTCGTCATAGCTGCCTTCCCGATTTTGACGGCAGACATTGCGATGCTCACTACAGACCGGCTTTTAAACACCAAGATCTTCACGGCAGGTAGTGGAGGCAATCCCATGATGTTCATCAATCTGTTTTGGGCGTGGGGTCACCCCGAGGTGTATATTTTAATCCTCCCCATCTTTGGTATTTTCTCCGAGTTTGTCCCCGTATTTTCGAAGAAGAGACTGTTTGGATATACCTCCATGGTCTGGGCACTCTTCGGAATCACATTCGTATCATTTCTCGTTTGGCTGCACCACTTTTTCACCATGGGAGCAGGTGCCAATGTGAATGCGTTTTTCGGTATTATGACCATGATTGTTGCCATCCCCACAGGCGTCAAAGTATTCAATTGGCTCTTTACAATGTATCGCGGACGGATTGATTTTAAAACGCCGATGCTCTGGTTTATGGGATTTGTTGTGATTTTTGTTACGGGAGGGATGACCGGAGTGATGATGTCCATTCCCGCGATCGATTTTCAAATGCACAACAGTCTCTTTTTGGTCGCACATTTTCATTCAGTAATCATTGGGGGGACCCTATTTGGATTTTTTGGGGGGTTTAGCTATTGGTTTCCGAAAATTTTTGGTTTTACCCTGGATGAAAAATGGGGTGCTCGGGCTTTTTGGTGTTGGCTTATCGGATTTTTACTTGCCTTTATGCCCCTTTACTTGCTCGGCTTTATGGGTGCAACGAGGCGTCTCAACCATTATGAAGCTTCAAATGGCTGGCAACCCTTGTTTATCGTGGCTAGTTTAGGCGCCGTTGTGATCATCACAGGCGTCGTTTCCCAGTGCATTCAAGTTTATGTAAGCATCAAAAAGAGAAGGGAATACCGAGATGCAACCGGAGATCCGTGGGATGGGCGTACTCTCGAATGGTCGACGCCATCCCCCCCCCTTTTTTATAACTTTGCCCACATCCCCGAAGTAAGTGAGCGAGATGCTTTTTGGGAGATGAAACAGCGCGATACATGGCCCAAAAAACCCTATGAAGATATTCACATGCCTAAAAATAGTAGTGTGGGCTTTGTGATTGGAATGCTTAGTTGCATCGGGGGTTTTGCCTTTGTTTGGCACATCTTCTGGCTGGCGATCGTCTGCATATGTGGAATCATCCTTTCTTTAATCATCCGTTTGGGAAACAAGCATCCACATCGGATTGTCACAGCCAGAGAAGTAGAAACAATCGAAGAGGGCAAGGGAGTGCTCAAATGAGAGATGCAAAGGTAAGTCCACACCAAGTCATGTCACATACGGATCAAGGCGAATACTCAAGAACCATTTTTGGTTTTTGGGTTTACCTCTTAACCGACTTCATGATGTTTGCCGCCCTTTTTGCCGTCTATGTAGTGCTGCGTAAAAACACATTAAATGGGCCCGGACCAAAAGAACTCTTTGATCTCAGATCAGCTCTCGTTCAGACGCTGGTCTTGCTTTTCGGCACCTTTTTTGTTGGTATGGCAGGTGTGTATGCTCACCGCAACAAGCGGAGAAAGACCCTGCTCTATTTTGGTTTAACATTTATCTTAAATAGTCTCTTTTTGTGGTTGATGGTATCCGATTTGCGACGCTTGATTGAGATGGGACAGACATGGAAAAACAGTGGTTTTTTGTCTGCTTATTTTACGTTGGTCGCCACATTTGGCGTGCATGTCGCATTCGCCCTGCTCTGGACCATCGTGTTACTGGTGCCGGTGCTCAGAGGGGGAATTGAGCTGTTTAGCTTGCGTAGACTTGTTTGTCTCCGGATGTTTTGGCAATTTTTAAACATCATCTGGATTTTCATTTTTTCCATTGTTTATCTCTTGAGAGGGATCCCATGATTGACACACATCGCGGTTGGAATATGAGCATTAAACCCACGGTGTTGGGGCTGTTTTTCTCACTAGTTGCGATTGTGGCGTCCTATCGGATTGTCAATCATTACCACTTTTCCAATCATGTGCTCGTGTGGGAAATTCTGATTCTCGCATGTGTGCAAACAACTTTGCAATTGATTTTCTTTCTTCACATAGGATTAGAAGCAAGACCTCGTTGGAACACCTTGATGTTGCTGTTTATGATTTTTTTAATGTTCGTCCTCGTTGGTGGATCTATTTGGATCATGCATCACTTGGACTATAATGTAATGCCCCCTTTAGATCAGCTATAGTTAGTGTTTACAACCGCAACCACAGTGATCTTTGCACGTTTTAACACGATCTTTACAGTGATCCATTTCTGAACAGCAGCTATCCGGTTGACGAGAAGAGCTCATGTTTCGATTGCAAGAAATAAGAGAACATTCTAGGGTAGCTAATAGGATGAGGAAGAGCTTTTTCACGAGACTTCTCCAATGTGGTTAAAGTGTTCCTTTGCTCTTACCCTAATCCCAAAACCAATTTTTAATCTACAAAAATGGAAAGACTGTTCATGGAAAAGTCTCTTGTTTCCCCTTCTTTATTCAAACCATATCTGATGTTGACCAAACCGGGGATCATTTTGGGAAATGTCATCACCGCTATTGGAGGATTTGCATTAGCTACTCATGGCTGTTTTGATTTTCATCGACTTTTCGCCCTGCTCGTGGGCCTATCTTGCATCATTGCATCCGCCTGTGTTTGTAATAACTACATAGATCGGAGCATCGATAAAATGATGGAATGCAAACGACGCCGTCCCCTAGTTACGGGAATTGTGCGGCCCAATCATGCCTTGATATACGCGGCATGGCTCGGACTGCTCGGGATATTTGTCCTCGCAAAGAGGACGACCTGGATGGCGCTTTCCATTGCCTTAGTGGGGTTTTTCGTGTATGTCGCGCTCTATACCCTGCTCAAGCGCCGTGCACTTCATAACACATTGATTGGGAGCGTTGCCGGCGCTGTGCCCCCGGTCGTAGGATATACTGCCGTGACAGGTCACATTGATTTAGCCGCCCTGATTCTCTTTGGCTCCATGGCATTGTGGCAGATGCCCCACTTTTTTGCGATTACTATCTATCGCCTAAAAGATTATGCGGCTGCCTCCATACCCGTTCTCGCGGTGCGGAAAGGCATCATGCCGGTCAAAGTTCAAATGCCCTTCTACATTGTGGGGCACACCGCTGTTTCGAGTTTGCTCACCTTATGCGGATATGTGAATACCGTGTATTTGATCGTGACGGGGATTTTGGGGACTGTATGGTTTTGTCTTGCCATCCGGGGATTCAAAGTGCGCAATGATCACCAGTGGGCTCGGCAGATGTTCATCTTTTCTCTCTTGGTTGTTGTGACGCTCTCAGTTTTTATCCCATTTTGTGTTTATTGACCGCCGATTTTAATTTCAGACTAGACGGCACGCAGGTAGCAATCTCAGAAGCCTTCCCCTTTAGGAGAGAGTGGTCGCGTAAAGGGCAAACGCAATGGTCCGAGAGTTCTTGGTTTTAGTGTGCACATTTTTTTGCATAAGGGAGAAATACTTTCTTTATACATTTCTTTCAACACGATCGAAATCTCTGACTTCTGGTCGCTTTCTGTTCGAACAACTGATTGACTCATAGATATATAAAAATCACCTTCTGCAACACTCTCAAAATGTTCATCTTGTAAGCAAGGGGGTACTGTTTAGTGTCATCAGTTCACAATTAGATAGAACGACATCAAGAAAATCAGATCGATTTAAAAATCTAATATATTTGTTATAATAAAATATTTTTTTTTATAAAAACAATCGATTTTGCCAATAATGCTCATCTCTTCTACAATTGCCTGATTGAAAACAGAAGATAACACGAGGTGGGCGGGAGAAGAATGCCATCGACATTACATCCCGCACTGAGATAGCCTTAACATTTCGGAGAGGGAGCGTTTATTTGACATCTCTCTTCGATAAGGATCGTAGTAAAAGTGACACAAATTTATTATCCCTTACTAATTAGTTTGCTCGTGCTTGCGTGTATGTTAAATCACGCGTTGCGTGGCACACAAAAGGGAAGAGCGTGGGGTGCACAACTGTCTAGTTGGCTGACGGGCACGGGGTTTGTACTCGCTTTTGCCCGTTTATTTTATAGTCCCCCTTCCGCTTCTTGCACTGGTTTTTTTATAACGAGACTCTCTCAGTTAATCGTGCCTGTGATCCTATTTATCAGTTGGGTTGTTCAGACCTTTTCAGTGCGTTACATGTGGGGAGATCGAAATTTCTCTTTGTTTTTTACCCGTCTATCTGCTATTACAGCGGGACTCTGCTGTCTCATCTGTGCAGACCACATTGCTCTTTTTCTCATCAGTTTGGGGATGAGTTATGCTCTTTTGATCAAGCTGATCATCCATAAACCGGTATGGAAAGCCTCACAGCAATCCGGATGTATTGCTCTGAGATATTTGAGATGCTCTTTTTTTCTGATTGTGCTTGCTGTGTGTCTACTCGCCTATGAGACCCAGTCTTTTTACCTTTCAGGTATGTTGGAACATCGAGACCGTATCTCGGCATTTGGTTTGTCATGCGCCCTTTTATCCCTCTTTCTCGGTGCACTTATTCTCTCAGCAGCCTGCCCTTTTCATAAGTGGTTGATTAGCTCTTTAAATGCACCAACACCTGTGTCTGCTCTGATGCACGCGGGCCTCATCAATGGGGGGGGGCTCTTGCTGATCCGTTTTGCTCCTCTCTATGAAGGTCGAACAGTTTGGATGGGGCTGCTTCTCGTGTGCGGTCTTTTAACCATGACGATTGGAACGTGCTGGACACTGATTCAATCCGATATCAAGCGCCTGCTCGCCTGTTCTACTCTGGCTCAAATGGGATTTATGCTTATGCAGATTGGACTTGGTTTATTTCCCGCTGCCATTGCTCATCTATGCTGGCACGGGATGTTTAAATCCTGCCTCTTTTTGCGCTCTGGTTCCTCAGTGCAAAAGAAGGTCTTACGTGACGATAGTCAAGCTATTCCTCCCGTTGCTTACTTGCTCGCATTGGTCTACGCTCTAGTGGGGGGATTGGGATTTATGTTTTTCTTTTCTTCCCCTATAGAGCTTACAAACGCCTCTTTATTTATGGCATCGATTATTGGAGTCACAACAGCTCAGTTCGCATTTGAAATCACTGTGCGCACTTCTTTATTTTTATTCCTTTGTCAGGGAACTGCCATCAGTTTTTTGATGGGAGCGCTGTATGCGAAAAGTGTTGGGCTCGTCGAGCGGTTGCTATTTCCAGATGTAGCGATGGCCCCGACGCAGGTGCCCGCTCTTTTTTGGAGCGCGCTCGTTGCCCTTGTGATCCCTTGGCTAGCGATGAGATGTGGACTCATAGACTGCGTAAAACAGAAAAAATGGTGGAAGCGCTTTTACATAGTGATGCTCAATGCGAGTTGGCCAGACCGTCAAACGATAACGACGAATAAAATCGATTACCAATATTAGAGTCAGCAGATGAAAAACACCCCTTTTTTGCAAAAAAGCTCGCTCTCCGTCGAGCAGTTCGTCTCCGAACTCATCGATCGAGCATCTAAGATTCTCCCTCTCGTATGGCCTTTGGAAAATTACATCCCTTCCAATCCTCTTAAAGATCTAGAAAATGTGACTTTTGAAGGTGCACTAGATGATGCGCTTAGGCGTTTCTCCTGTCAAAAAAAGCGGGATCCGCTCATGCAGCGTGTCAATCAAGAATTGATCAAGTGGTGTCAAACTTTTTTAGATGACGGTCAGGCGTCGATCCCCCTTCCTGGAAAGCACAAGGGGTTTTATCAGACCTGGATTGACTTAGCTGTGTATGACAAACATATTCATTGCCAATGCGTCAGTGCCAAGCAATGGCTGCTCTTCTTGCCCCCTTCACCGGAACAAGCGATGATCACCGCACTGGAGCATCTCGACATTCCGCAAGCGAAATATGTGGAATTTTTAATGTGCACACTCGCCCATTTGCCCGGCTGGGCGGGTTACCTAAAATGGGCGAGTAGTTCCTACGGTGATCTCAGTAAAAGGCGGGAATGGCTCACTGAATTTCTAGCGGTCCGTCTTTGCATGACTTGGTCTTTTGTCTTGGCGGGCCATCCATTTTCCCATACCAGTTGGACAGATCTCTCAAACGCATTGGATCACCAAAAGCTCGAAAAGGTAAAGGCAAGCGAAAGAACTTATCATGAAAATTTATTGCGCACACTTGGCACACAGTTTGTGCTCTTTCAAGATAGCCCTCAGGCACTAGCCCAATTTGTCTTTTGCATCGACGTGCGTTCAGAATCACTGCGGAAGGAAATCGAACAATTGGGCATGTATGAGACCTACGGCGTTGCGGGCTTTTTTAACCTTCCAATTGCCATAAAAACGGAGATCGAGGGAAAAAGCATTCCTTCTTGCCCCGTTTTGCTCAAAGCGCAGCATGAAGTTCGAGAGGAGGTGAGAGGCTTTTTTTGCGCTTTTAGAAGGGGCATTTTACGCAGGCTCAATCATTTTTATCATAGTTTGAAGGATAACTTTGCGACCCCTTTTGCATTGGTCGAAATGCTCGGGGGTTTGATGGGTATATGGATGGGGGCACATGTCCTATTTCCAAGAAAAACAGAAACACTGAAAAGACTTTTTCGCAGAATGGCGCGTTTGAGAACGGAGAGTGGGGGCATTTCGACGATCGTGCACACCATTCCACTAGAGCAGCAACTTATCTACGCGGAGTCTTTTTTACAGCTCATAGGTTTGACGAAGAGATTTAGCCCTTATGTCATTTTGTGTGGTCACACGAGTCAAACTAAGAACAATCCTTATGCATCCGCCCTAGAGTGTGGTGCTTGCGGGGGCAATGGAGGAGGGATGAATGCGCGCATTTTGGCAGAAATTTTAAACTCCTCAGAAATACGACATAGGCTCGCAAAAAGGGGAATGTCGATCCCTCTTAACACCTGTTTTATGGCTGCTGAGCATGACACCACGACCGATATCATCTCTTTTTATACAGAAGAGGACCCGAGAGATCAGGTGTGGTTAGACATCCAAAGAGATGCGGAGTTGGCTGCTTTGCGCAATAGACTCAAGAGAGCGCAAGTATTTCATACCAGCTCAAATCAAAAAAAGTTGAGTCGGTCCATCTTGCAAAAGAGCATTGATTGGTCTGAAACCCGTCCAGAGTGGGGGCTCGTGGGCAATGCTGCCTTTGTGATTGGCGATCGGGGGTTGACAAAGGGTGTTGACTTGGATAATCGGTGTTTTTTGCATTCTTATGCTCACCGAGAAGATTTCTCTGGGAAGGTTTTAGAATCTATTTTAACTGCGCCCGTATTAGTGGCGCAGTGGATTAATGCGCATTATTTCTTTTCTTCGTTTGATCCCATCCTTTTTGGGGCAGGCAGTAAAATTACCCACAATATTGTGGGGAAGATGGGCGCCATGCAGGGGAACGGCAGTGATTTAATGTTTGGCTTACCGATGCAATCCATGAACACGAGCGACGACGAGCATCTTTATCTGCCTATGCGGCTGCTCGTAGTGGTCTGCGCGCCGCTTGCCCGCCTAAAAAAGATCCTCGCTTCTCACAAAACACTGCAAAATATTTTTTACAATAAGTGGAGCAAATTGGCGGTGCTCTGTCCTGAAAATCGAATGTGCTACCATTTATCAAGTGACAACCAATGGAAAACGACATGCCCCCTTCTTCGGAGCAAATAGCGCTCTTTTTTCAATAGAAAAGCAAAAGATGCTCGTGCGCGTTTAAGCGTCTTTGATTGTTTCCCACACGATTGTGACCTTCTCTTTTTCAAAATCGAAAACAGACGTTGCAATTCCCGCTTCGAGAGGTTCAATACCATAACCAGACATCCATTGTGCCTTCATGTCAAAAACGCAAGTGACCGTCTTGTGGGCAAAGTCTAAGTGAATGAGGTCGTGTTTTTCTGACTCGTTTGGGCTTAGAAACGAGAATGGTTGACCGAAATCAACGCTCCCCTCCGCATCATCAGACTTGTATTTAGCCTTGAGGATTTCTCCTAAACCATCCCTCAACTGTGCTCTGAGTTCATAGCTAGGGGTTTGATTCAAGGTATTCAAAAACTGAGCCGCTTTTTGTGCATTACCGGAGAACATCTTCATCGCTTTGTATTTAAGTCTATCGATGGCTCTTTGTGTCTTGAAAAGAGGCATCTCAAAGTTAAGGCATTTGCGGATGTAGTTCATCCTTTTCTGCTCTTTTTCTGTTTGTGTTTTCTTATCTTCTAGCTGTTTGAGCTCTTTTTTGAGATCGGATCGTTTTTCCCAGGTCACTGTCATCAGCATGCGATTCCTATCACTGTTGATTCTCTCCTTAATCTCTGCGAATTTTTTTTCGATGTCCGAGCCAATCGTCCGTTTCTGCCCTTTAAAGAAGTCGGCTGCCTTGACAATGATGATGGGAATCACGAGTAGAAAGGAAAAAAAGCGTATCGCATACTTCAGCACTCTTTGAGTTGTCGTATCTCCTGGATTCACAGTGTATAACTTGGATGCTGGATGATTTGCTTCAAACCGCTCTTGGTTTGCCTGTTCACTGTACACCGATTCGATATCGGTCGCGGGGTCTGATATTTTTTCTGGCTTTGACTTAAACCACTCTTCAAAGCTGATTGTTTTTGAAAAACGTTCAGAAGATTGATTAAGTGGAGTGCTCATTTTTATCATTCCTTTTATTTATAATTAAACATTAGTCAAATTATAACACATTTTATTTAAAATGTATTTTTAAAAATATAAATTGTTTAATTACAATCTTTTCCAACTTCCAGAACAGACAGTCTGCATCAATCGAGGCACCCCCCCCCTCTCCGCAGAAATCATGAAAAAAATGTTATAATCAATTCATTATCAAATTCTTAAATTTTTAAAAAACCGAGAGAAGATGAGGAAGCTCATGGTGAGAGATCGGGGATTAAGGAGCGTGTCAAATCACCTCTTGCATGCACCAATGGAAGATGGCATGTATGACCCCAAAAGACTGGGATAAGTATCGACAAACCAATATTTGATGCCTACCTTTGATCTGCGCTGTTTGGCTCAATGTGAAATGGTTCACATGGAAGGTGGCCGAGGGGAGAGCGTGAAAAATGTTTCTTTTTCTCAAAACTTGTTCATTAGCCATTGCTTTTTTTTGTGTCTGTAGTTAAGATCAACTCCGTTCGTCTAAAATGGATAGGCTCCTTTATCGCTTTTACTTCTTAAGGTGGTTCTCTTAATGTCTTCCCACTTCGGGCTAATTTGCCCCGATTTCAAGTAAGAAGCGTAGAGCTTAGGGGAGTTGCGGATCACGAGAAGCGCCCAGATAGCTCAGAGGTAGAGCACTTGCATGGTAAGTAAGCGGTCGTAGGTTCAATTCCTACTTTGGGCAAAAATAAAGGGAAAACAATCAAAAGCTAAACACAAAGGCAGCCTCAAGCATAAGGAATACCACAATGGCAAAAGAAGCTTTTCAAAGAAACAAACCCCACGTTAACATTGGAACAATAGGCCACGTTGATCATGGAAAAACAACGCTAACGGCGGCGATTACACAAGTACTTGCGAAGAAAGGGGGTGCTAAATTTCGGGATTATGCATCGATTGACAACAGCCCTGAAGAAAAAGCTCGTGGGATTACCATCAATTCGAGTCATGTTGAATATGAGACAGACAGCAGGCACTATGCCCACGTGGATTGCCCGGGACACGCGGATTATGTTAAAAACATGGTCACTGGGGCGGCTCAAATGGATGGTGCTATTCTCGTGGTAGCTGCGACTGACGGTCCGATGCCTCAAACAAAAGAGCACGTGTTGCTCGCCCGTCAAGTGGGCGTACCTTCGATTGTCGTCTTTTTGAATAAAATGGATCAGATTGGGAAAGGGGACGAAGAGCTCGTTGAACTCGTCGAAATGGAGACGAGTGAAATGCTTGAAGCGCAAGGATACAAAGATTGTCCGATCATTCGTGGTTCCGCTCTGAAAGCTCTAGAAGGGGATACGGAATGGATTTCCAAGATCGAAGAGCTCATGACTGCCGTCGATGAGAAAATCCCGACTCCTCAGCGTGAGGTAGACAAACCGTTTTTGATGCCGATCGAAGATGTGTTCTCAATCTCTGGGCGTGGGACAGTGGCAACTGGCCGCATTGAAAAAGGGATCATTAAAATCAACAACAAGATCGAAATTGTCGGTTTGCGCAAAACCCGAGAGACGGTCGCCACCGGCTTAGAAATGTTCAACAAGTTACTAGATGAAGCAAGAGCGGGTGAGAATGTAGGCGTTTTGCTACGTGGAACAGATAAAAAAGATGTCGAACGAGGTATGATCCTTGCGGATCCTGGAACGTGCAAGCCGCATACGAAGTTCAAGGGGACGGTCTATGTCATGAAAAAGGAGGAAGGGGGCCGCCATAAACCCTTCTTTACTGGATATCGACCTCAATTCTTCTTTAGAACGACCGATGTGACGGGGACGGTGACCCTACCTGAGGGTTCAGAGATGGTCATGCCAGGGGATAACATTGAACTCACAGGTGAACTCATTGCTCCCATAGCGATGGAAGAGGGAATGAAATTTGCGATCCGTGAAGGTGGGCGTACGATTGGAGCGGGAACTGTAACGACAATTATCAAGTAACACATAATCTGGGAGTGTATGAACCTTTTGTTTTAAATCGCTCCTCTTCTCTTTGTCGATCAGATTTCGAAGAGAGAAAGTGGGTGTGTAGCTCAGTTGGAAGAGCATCGATCTCCAAAGTCGACGGTCGGGGGTTCGAATCCCTCCGCACTCGCAAATGTAGATAGCATGAACATTAAGAGAAAGCCGGCAATGTCTGTTTCTCAAAAGATAGCAGAGTTAAACAGGATTAAAAAAAAAAGAGGGGCTTCCTCCCAGCTCTCCTTCTTCCGAAGTGTGAAAGAGGAGATGAAAAAAGTGTCTTGGACTACCAAGCAAGAGCTTACCACTTCTGCAAAAATTGTCATTGGGGCTGTTTTCGCTCTGGGGATTGGGATTTATGTAGTCGATCTTACCGTTCGATCTGCGCTCATGGGAATTGGGCTTGTTGTGCGGTTTGTGGGCTGAGGACTCTTTAAGGAAGGCACATGGAAAGTCGTTGGTACGTGATTCAAGTCATGTCTGGCCAGGAGAAAAAAGTCAAGAAAACCCTGGAAGAAAACCGCCTTTCAAAGGGTATGGTAGATTTAATTGATGAGATTATCATTCCCTCGGAGAATGTTGCTGAGGTAAAAAGAGGGGAGCAGAAGATCACAGAAAAGCGCCTTTGGCCTGGCTATGCGCTCATTAGGATGAAAATGAGTGATGAGGCTTGGATGTATGTCAAAAATACGGCTGGTGTGATCGACTTTATGGGTAAAGGGACGCCATCCCCGCTTGCCGATAGTGAAGTGGATGGTATTTTAAATGATTTGCGAAGTCGCAAGGGAGAGGTAGCCTACAAATATGAGGTATCTGTTGGGGATCAGATTAAAATCATCGATGGCGTGTTTGTGAACTGTATTGGCACTGTTCTCGAAGTCAATCATGAAAAAGGAAGGCTCAGTGTCATGGTATCCATTTTTGGGAGAGAGACTCGCATTGATGACCTTGAATTTTGGCAGGTGGAAGAAACGTCTTCTGATGTAAAAGCAAAATGAATTGAGCAAAAGCATGGCAAAGAAGCTACACAAAAAAATCAAGTTGCAAATTACAGCGGGTAAAGCAACCCCTGCCCCGCCCATTGGGCCCGCCCTCGGTGCAGCGGGGGTTAACATTATGGGGTTTTGTAAAGAATTCAACGCGAAAACTCAAGATAAGGCTGGGGATGTTTTGCCCGTAGAGATTTCTGTTTTTTCTGACAAAAGTTTTACTTTTATCACAAAAAAACCCCCAGTTGTCTCGCTCATTTTAAAAGAGCTTGGCCTTGAGAAGGGTTCAAAAATTCCCAACCGGGAAAAAGTGGGCAAACTCACGAACTCTCAGCTAGATAAAATTGCTCAGGTAAAAAGCCCAGACTTGCGAGCTTCGTCTAGAGAAGCTGCTATAAGCACGATCGCGGGCACTGCTCGTTCTATGGGCGTAGACATCATATCGGATTAGAATTTAAATATGGCAAGAAACACCAAGAGGTTTAAACACATCCGCACTCTTTTTGATAAGAGAAAACTCTACAATTTGGACGAGGCTTTGGATATTCTGAATGCCTCTCCTCCTACAAACTTTGATCAATCTGTTGAAGTGGCCCTCCGTTTGGGGGTAGATCCCAAAAAATCTGATCAACAAGTGCGGGGTACGGTTTTACTTCCCCATGGGACGGGCAAAAAAGTCGTCGTCGTCGTTTTAGCTAAAGAAGACAAGGCAGAAGAAGCAAAGAAAGCTGGAGCAGATGATGCGGGAGATCGAGTATTGATTGACAAAATTCAAGGGGGTTGGGTCGATTTTGATGCTCTTGTCGCCACGCCTGACATGATGAAAGAGGTCGGAAAGCTCGGTAAAATTCTCGGCCCCAGAGGCCTAATGCCCACGCCAAAAGCGGGCACCGTTACGCACGAAGTGAGTCGTGCTGTCCAAGAAATCAAGAAAGGGAAAATTGAGTTTAAAGTTGACAAAAATGGGATCATTAACAATTTTGTCGGCAAGCTCTCTTTTACAAGCAAACAGATTGCAGAGAATATGCACGCTTTGATCCAATCCCTTGTCACGTCCAAACCATCTAGTTCAAAGGGTCAATATTTGTCCTGTTTGTTTGTGTCATCGACAATGGGTCCCGGACTTAAGGTTGATCTAAATTCGGTGCTAATCCGTTAGGGAGCGGTTATTACATGAGAACTGAGAAACAATTATTACTAGATGCAGTCAAAGAGCATATGCGAAACGCTCCTGATTTTGTCTTGACAAGCTACCAGAAAATGGATGCAAACCTAACTTTTGAGTTTCGTCGAGCGATTAAAGAAAGTGGGGGTTTTTTGTATGTTGTCAAAAAAAGGGTTTTTTTCAAAGCCGCCCGGGAAGCCGGTCTTCAACTTGATGATCACGTTGCCCCAGGTCACCTCGGCATTGTTCATCTCGCAGAAGATATGGTTAAAACGGCGAAGACTGTATACAAATACCGGCAAGATTATTCGAATATGCTGGCCATCCTCGGTGGGAGAGTGGGCGGAAAAGACTACTCGTCTCAGGAAATCGAGCAAATTTCTAAATTGCCGAATCAAGATGGAATGCGCTCCCAGCTCTTAGGTATGCTCATGTCTCCTATGTCTCAAACTGTGGGAGTCATGGGAGCTCTTTTATCTGGCATCGTTCATTGCGTTGATGGAAAAATGCGGAAAAAAGAGCTGCTGTAGATAAAAAAATTATAGGAACCATATGTAGGGATATATCGTGACACAACAACAAAAAAATGCAAGTATTGATCAAATTGTTGAAACGCTGAGTGAGCTTTCGGTTTTGGACCTTTCTAAGCTCAAAAAAGCTCTTGAAGAAAAATGGGATGTTCAAGCCGCCGCTGCTGCTCCTGTGATGGTAGCTGCCCCAGTTGCCGAAGGTGGACAAGGTGAGACTAAAGAGGAGTCCACAGACTTCCAAGTCGTTCTCGAAGCAGCTCCTGCAGATAAAAAGATCGCGGTGATTAAGGTGGTTCGGGAAGTAACGGGACTCACCCTTAAAGAAGCAAAGGAAATGGTGGAAGGGGCGCCGAAAACAGTAAAAGATTCCGCACCAAAATCGGAAGCCGAAGAGATCCAGAAAAAATTCACAGACGCGGGTGCAAAGGTTTCTCTAAAAGGTGTTTAACTTTGTACGTTCAGCAAGTCGATATGTAAAAAATGCGGGTAAAGACCCGAGCTTTTGGTTTCGGTTCTTTGCCTCCTTTTCTATTTATTCACCTCTCTTTCAGACGAATTAGATGGAGGCATTTGTATGCTTAAAAGACCCCCAGAGCGGGTGAGCTTTGTTAACCGAGAAGAAATCATTGATCTTCCAAACCTAATTGAAACTCAGATTAAGTCTTTTCGGCGGTTTTTGCAAGCCGATTCCTTACCACACGAGCGGGAAAATATTGGTTTGGAAGAGGTTTTTAGCGAGATTTTCCCCATCAAATCGTACGATGAGAAAACCTCTTTAGAGTATCTCTCTTACAATCTCGGAGTCCCAAAGTATCTTCCGGAAGAGTGTATTAGAAGAGGGATTACCTACAACGTAACGCTTAGAGTCAAATTTCGCCTTACTGACGAAACTGGAATCAAAGAAGAGGAGGTATATATGGGCACTGTTCCCATCATGACCTCTCAAGGAACATTCATCATTAACGGTGCTGAACGGGTGATTGTATCTCAATTGCATCGCTCTCCCGGCATCTCTTTCGAAGAGGAAAAGCACGCGAAGGGCACCATGCTCTATTCTTTTCGCATCATTCCTTATCGTGGCAGTTGGCTCGAATCCTCATTTGATATCAACGACTTGATTTATGTGTATGTGGATCGAAAGAAGCGGCGTCGCAAAATGCTCGCCACTTCATTCATTCGTACGCTCGGTTATTCTTCCGATTCTGATATCATCGAAGAGTTTTTTAATACCTATCGGGTCAAACTCAAGTCGGAAAAAGACTTTCCCAAGCTTGTGGGTAAAATTCTCGCTGAAGATGTTTTGGAAAAAAATACAGATGTCGTTTTTGGCAAATCCGCAGAAAAGTTAACTACGGCGATGCTCAAGCGGATCTTGGATTCCGGAATCACTTCTATTCGTATTGCCGAGGATGCGGATGAAACGAGCCCGATCATTAAAATGCTTGCAAAAGACCCGACCAATTCCTACGAGTCGGCATTAAAAGACTTTTATCGCAAGATTCGCCCAGGCGAGCCCGCGACCCTTTCAAACGCCCGATCGACAATGATGCGCCTTTTCTTTGATTCCAAGCGATACAATTTGGGCAAGGTGGGACGATATAAGCTCAATCGAAAGTTGGGGTTTGAGATAACAGATGAAGATCTGGAAGTGGTCACTTTGAAAAAAGAAGATATTGTCGGAGCTCTCAAGTATCTCATTCGTCTCAAAAGTGGAAACGAAGAGACTCAGACTGATGATATTGACCATTTGGCCAACAGACGTGTGCGCTCTGTGGGGGAGCTCGTACAAAATCAATGTCGCATCGGGCTCGCGCGCATGGAAAAGATCATTAAAGAGAGGATGAACCTCTTTGATTTTTCATCCGATACGCTTACTCCCGGCAAGTTGGTTTCAGCAAAGGGTTTAGCTGGAGTATTAAAAGATTTTTTTGGCCGTTCTCAACTTTCCCAATTCATGGATCAGACCAATCCCGTTGCTGAGTTGACGCACAAACGACGCCTTTCTTCTCTAGGTCCCGGTGGATTAAATCGGGAGAGGGCTGGCTTTGAAGTAAGAGATGTTCACTCTAGCCATTATGGACGTATTTGTCTTACTGAAACTCCTGAAGGACCCAACATTGGTTTGATTACTTCCCTTTCTTCTTATGCCAAGATCAATGAATTTGGTTTTATCGAGACCCCTTATCGGATTGTTCAAGATGGTGTTGTGACTGAAGAAATTGAGTACATGACTGCAGATCGGGAAGAAAAATGCGTGATTGCCCAAGCTTCTGCTGCTTTGGATTCCCATAGCACCTTTGTTGAACCTGTTGTCTGGGCGCGGTATCGGTGCGAGCCCCTGCGGATTGAAGCTGAAAAAATCACTCACATGGACGTTTCATCCAAACAACTTGTTTCAGTTGTGACGGGGCTGATTCCCTTTTTAGAGCATGATGATGCCAACCGTGCGCTTATGGGATCTAACATGCAGCGCCAAGCTGTGCCATTGCTAAAAGCAGAGTCCCCCATCGTAGGGACGGGCCTCGAATGGCGCACAGCGCGTGACTCGGGTTCAGTTGTATTAGCCGAAGAGGACGGCATTGTCGAATATGTAGATGGGTTTCGCATTGTCATCGCCTCAAAAGCAAACCAAGCAACCAAAAAGGTGTACACTTTACGGAAGTTTCTCCGTTCTAACGCGGGAACCTGCATTAATCAAACTCCCCTGTGCTCAGTTGGAGATGAAGTGATGGCCGGTGATGCCATCGCAGACGGACCGGCTACAGATAAAGGAGAAATGGCGCTCGGTAAAAACGTTTTAGTCGCCTTTATGCCATGGTGTGGGTACAACTACGAAGATGCGATCATTATGTCCGAAAAACTGATCAAGGAGGATGCCTACACCTCTATCTACTTAGAAGAGTTTGAGCTCACAGCTCGTGATACCAAGCTTGGCAAAGAAGAGATTACGCGTGATATTCCAAATGTGTCTGAGGAAGCTCTCGCCAATCTCGGTGAAGATGGGATCATTCGCATTGGCGCCGAAGTCAAACCCGGGGATATTCTCATTGGCAAGATCACCCCCAAATCAGAAACCGAGCTCTCCCCTGAGGAGAGGCTCTTAAGGGCGATTTTCGGAGAAAAAGCAGCAGACGTCAAAGATGCCTCACTCACAGCGCCTCCGGGAACTGAGGGTGTAGTGATGGATGTTAAAGTATTTAGTCGCAGGGATCGTTTGTCAAAGACAGATGATGAGCTCGTTGAGGAAGCCACCCGCATTAAAGATGTGCACAAAGAGTACAAGGAAAAAGAAGCCGACCTCTTGATCCAGTTTCATGAAAAGCTGGGGGCTCTGCTTCTCGAAGGGGAAGCACCCGACTCTATTATGCATCGCATTACGGGTGATGCCGTCGTGAAAAAAGGGGAGAAAATAACGCAAGATATACTAGAGATATTGGAATCAGAAGATGTTGACGATCTCATCTTGCCGTCAAATGACACCTACGAAACGCTGAGACAGATCTTGTGCGAACATGCAAAGAGCATGCAGAAGCTGCAAATGGAGCACAAATCAGAAATTGAGTATATGCGCAAAGGGGATACGGAACTAGATCCAGGAATTATTCGGCAGGTGAAGGTCTATGTCGCGACGAAACGGAAGTTGCAAGTGGGGGACAAAATGGCAGGTCGTCACGGTAACAAGGGGGTTGTTTCCAATATTGTTCCGGAAGCTGATATGCCCTATCTCGACGATGGGCAAACAATCGAGATCATTTTAAACCCTCTCGGTGTGCCATCCCGTATGAATATGGGGCAACTTTTGGAAACTCATCTCGGCATTGCGGCGCGTAAAGCGGGGATTTGGGTGAAAAGTCCCGTTTTTGAGGGATTCCCAGAACAGCGCATTTGGGAAATGATGGGTGAATACGGCTTGCCCAAAGATGGTAAAATGCCCCTCTACGATGGGCGTTCGGGCGAACGTTTCGATCACTGCGTCGTCGTTGGTTACATCTATATTTTTAAACTTTCCCACTTGGTTGCAGATAAAATTCATGCCCGTGCGATTGGTCCCTACTCTCTCGTCACACAGCAACCACTCGGCGGTAAAGCTCAGATGGGTGGACAACGCTTTGGGGAGATGGAGGTATGGGCTCTTGAGGCGTATGGTTCGGCCCATCTGCTTCAGGAGATGCTCACGGTAAAATCGGATGATGTATCTGGAAGGACCCGTATCTATGAATCGATTGTTAAAGGGGATAATACGTTGAGGGCGGGGACTCCTGAATCTTTCAACGTTTTGGCTAAAGAGATGAAAGGTCTTTGTCTCGATGTGCGTGGAGAGAAAGCAACAGACGGTTAGGAATATAAGAATTTAAAGGCCTTGAGGAGAGGTTCATGCAGGAAGAAAATTTTCAAGAGTCGGAATTCGACAAGCTCACCATTAAAATTGCATCAGATGATGTCATGCGTAACGAGTGGTCCCGCGGTGAGATCAAGAAACCGGAAACGATTAATTATCGGACATTCAAACCTGAGAAAGGGGGTCTTTTCTGTGAAAAGATCTTTGGTCCTACGCGTGATTGGGAGTGTGCGTGTGGAAAGTATAAAAAGATCAAGCACAAGGGAATTATTTGTGATCGCTGCGGTGTCGAAGTCACTCTATCTAATGTCCGTCGCAGACGGATGGCTCATATTGAACTCGCCGTTCCCGCGGTCCATATCTGGTTTTTTAAAACTCAACCTTCCCGTATAGGCAATATACTCGGCATGTCTGTGTCCGATTTGGAAAGAGTGATCTATTATGAAGAGCACGTGATCATTCATCCGGGAAATACGACCTTTGCACCCAAGCAATTGCTCAATGATATCGAATTTCGGGAAGCCCAAGAAAAGTGGGGCCCCAATTCTTTTAAGGCTGGCATGGGAGGTGAAGCCATTCGGGAGCTGCTTGAAAAGGAAGATCTCAACTCTGTGATCGGAGAGCTCAAAGATAAATTGCGTAAAACCCGTTCCACTCAAGCTCGGATGAAAATTGCCAAACGCTTGAAGATCATTGAAGGATTCACCTCATCCCCCAACAAACCAGATTGGATGGTCATTTCCTGCATTCCCGTGATTCCTCCAGATTTGAGACCTCTTGTGCCTCTAGATGGCGGGCGGTTTGCAACATCAGATTTAAATGACCTCTACCGTCGCGTGATCAACCGGAACAATCGGTTGAAATCGATCTTGAAACTCAAAACACCCGATGTGATCATTCGCAATGAAAAGCGTATGCTGCAAGAAGCGGTTGATGCTCTCTTTGATAATGGACGTCACGGGCATCCCGTCATGGGAGCCGGAAATCGACCGCTCAAAGCCCTTTCCGAAATGCTCAAGGGAAAGCAAGGCCGTTTTCGTCAAAATCTTCTCGGGAAAAGGGTAGATTATTCTGGGCGCTCCGTGATCATTGTGGGCCCTCAACTAAAATTCAATCAGTGTGGCCTTCCCAAGAAGATGGCCCTCGAATTATTTGAACCATTCATCGTAAAAAGGCTAAAAGCCAATGGTTTGGTCTACACTATTCGCTCTGCGAAAAAAATGATCCAGAGGGGAGATCCCGAGGTTTGGGATGTGCTTGAGGAGATCATCGAAGGGCATCCCGTTCTCTTAAATCGCGCACCTACACTCCACCGTTTGGGGATCCAAGCCTTCGAACCGGTATTGATTGAAGGAAAGGCGATCCGTATCCACCCTCTCGTGTGTGCGGCATTTAACGCCGATTTTGATGGGGATCAAATGGCGGTGCACGTCCCCCTCTCTGTAGAAGCTCAGCTCGAAGCTAAGTTGCTCATGATGGCCCCTGACAATATTTTTCTGCCTTCATCTGGTAAACCAGCAGCTGTTCCCTCCCAGGATATGATTTTGGGACTCTATTACCTCATGCTCGATCCGATCTATCCCTCTGAAGAGCACGGTAAAAAGATGCGTGTTTTCAGTTCGAGTGAAGAGGTGCTACTCGCACTGTCCGCAAGTGGGAGTTACAACTGGCATGAGACGAGAGGTGATGTCGATGTGCGTTTCGACGATTTCGGCCGTGGTTTGCACGTGCATGAGGCGATCAAACTCAACCTCGAATCGGGTATGATTGAGACTACCCCAGGGCGTGTGATCTTCAACACGATTGTTCCCAAACAGCTGGGCTTTCAAAATTATGTGTTGCGTAAAAAGAAAATGAGCGAGCTGGTCTTGTTAGCTTACAAAAAGGTGGGTTTGGAGGCCTGCGTCCGTTTCCTCGATGATTTAAAAAATTTAGGATTTTCCCAAGCGACAAAAGCCGCTCTTTCTATGGGAATCAAAGATGTAGCTATCCCCGAAGATAAGCAGAAGATTCTCGAAGAGACAGAGCAGAAGATCGCTGTTGTCATGAATCAATACGAAGATGGGGTGATTACAGAAGGAGAGAGAAAATCTAAAATCATCAGTATTTGGACCGACATTACCGAAGTTTTAGCCGATCGCCTTTTCAAAATGATCAGTGAACCAAGGGATTTGGTTCTCAATCCACTCTACTTGATGATGGATTCGGGTGCAAGGTCGAACAAGTCTCAAGTCAAACAGCTAGGAGCGCTTCGCGGACTGATGGCCAAGCCATCTGGTGAGATTATCGAGTCTCCGATTACCTCAAACTTTCGTGAGGGATTGAGTGTGCTCGAGTTTTTTATCTCCGCGCATGGAGCGCGTAAGGGGCTAGCTGATACGGCGCTCAAGACAGCTGATTCGGGATACCTCACACGGCGCCTCGTCGATGTTGCGCAAGATATTCTCGTGACAGAAAACGATTGCGCCACTTTAAACGGGATCGAAGTGATGGCGATCAAACAGGGGCAAGAAGAGCTCGTGCCTTTGAAAGACCGCATTTTTGGGCGCGTGGTGTGTGAAGATATCTACATGCCTGGGGATCAAACGAAATTTTTGGCAAAGGTAGGTGATATCTTGACAGCTGAACAAGCCGAGGAGATCGATGATGTCGGAATTGAAAGTGTAAAAATTCGTTCGACATTAACTTGTGAAACGAGGCGTGGTGTCTGTTCTAGCTGCTATGGACTGAACTTAGCAAATGGGCGCCCCGTTGCCCACGGGGAAGCTGTTGGGATTATTGCAGCCCAATCCATTGGTGAGCCGGGGACTCAGCTGACCATGCGCACGTTCCATTTAGGTGGAATTGCAGCAGCGCGTGCCACACCCGATCTCGTGACTGAACAAGAGGGGATTCTCGTGTATCAGGATTTGCGTACCGTTCAAAACACTGAAGGAGTCTATTTGGCTTTAAATAAAAATGGATTTCTCCATATCGTGAGAGATGAAAATCGTTCCCTAGAAGAGTATAAAAAGCTTTTGAGCACAAAGTCTATTGAACCTCTGCAGGCGTTTAGTGTTGAACTGGGCACGCAGATTTTAATCGAGGATGGAACACAAGTCACGGAAGGACAACGGATTGCCTATTGGGAGCAACACAACATTCCCATTATTTGTGAAAAACCCGGATTTGTAAAATATGAAGATTTGGTTGAAGGAATTTCGACCATGCGTGATGTCAACAAACAAACCGGACAAACTGAAATAGTGGTACGTCAACACCGAGGAGAACTCCATCCACAGATTGTCATCTATGGGGATGCCAATTATGAGAATTTGATTGGCACCTATGCCATCCCTTCGGGCGCTCTCGTTTCCGTCGCAGATGGTCAGCAAGTGCAGGCGGGAGAGATTCTAGCTCGATTGCCCCGTGGCGCGATTAAAACCAAAGATATCACGGGAGGGCTTCCCCGTGTGGCCGAACTTTTTGAAGCGCGTCGTCCACGTGAGGCCGCGGAAATCGCCAAAATTGATGGCATTGTCGACTTTAAAGGAGTACAGAAAAACAAGCGTATTGTGGTTGTCAAAGATGAGGATACGGGGATGGAAGAAGAACATCTCATTGCGCTTGCTAAACACCTCGTGGTGCAAAGAGGGGATAATGTGGTAAAAGGGCAACAACTCACCGATGGCCTTGTAGTTCCTCAGGAAATACTAGAGATCTGTGGTGTACGCGAATTGCAGAAGTACCTCGTCAACCAAGTTCAAGAGGTATACCGTCTCCAGGGGGTGGATATTAATGATAAACACATTGAGATTATCGTGCGGCAGATGCTTCAGAAAGTGCGCGTGACAGATCCCGGAGATACGACCTTGTTGTACGGAGAAAATGTGGATAAAAAGATCTTTCACGAACAGAATTCAAAAGTGATAGAAGAGGGTGGTAAACCAGCTCAAGCAGCTCCCGTGCTTCTCGGTATCACTAAAGCATCACTTGGCACTGAGTCGTTCGTCTCTGCTGCTTCGTTCCAAGAAACCACCCGCATTCTGACTGAAGCGGCGTGCGAGGGGAAAAGTGATTATCTCATCGACTTCAAAGCCAATCTCATTATGGGTCACATGATTCCCGGTGGAACCGGCTTTCATGATTATCAAAAACGGGTCAAAAAACTCGTGCAGGAAGATGAGAGCGACATTCTTGATTTTGCCTTTTCAAGCTATTGAGTGTGCCATCCCTCGTTGTTTTTTGAACCTTCCCATGCCCCTGCATAAGATGTCTGATCTGAAAAGTAGCGGAGGCTACTCGCTCGAGGGGCTCGAGCCAATCCCGAGCATGTTCATGAACAGATTTCCTCCTTTTGAGATGCTTATCGATCGGGGATTGCTGTTGTTTCTAAGTGAAAAGAAACTCCTTGCCCCGTGTTTGGGTCATTTCCCATCAAAAAAAATATATATTTTATTTTATAACTTAGTTAAATAAAAATATTTTTAATTCAATTTTAATTGGATTAAAGATAATCTAATAGTTATAATATTGTTATTTAATTAATAATAGAGGGAATTATGTATTCGATTTATAATTTTTTTTACCCAAAAAATAGTATAACGGGACAAAGAGAACTTTGGTATTTGCCCACTTCGTTAAGCACGATGTACGGAAACAGGAAGCAGTGCGAGCATCGTTCCAAATTGGGTGCACTCACCATTCCGGAGAATCGTTTAATCCAAATGCAAGAGCATGTAAATAAGGTAGTGAGTGCACTTGGTGTGCATGCGCAAAGGCCGGGCTATCTGCCCTTTCATTATGAAGCCACACTTGTCGATACGCATGAGTGCATTGCCGAGAGTTACCCGGGAGGGAAAGTTGTAGTTGGTATCCCCTTTATTGAGCGCGTTTTCTTCTCTCGAAAAGAAGAAGGGGATGTAACAGAATATGATATTTTAGCGGCACCCATTGCGCATGAAATGGCTCACGTCGTGCTGGGGCATTGTCACAAACAGTTTGAAACAAAAATGTTTTGTGACATTGGGCGTCTGCTATCTTTTATCGGTCTAGGGCAAGCAGCCATTGCTCACATGTTTAATCGCTCTTCTTCAACAACTAAAAAAATATTATACGCTTCTTTAGTCCTCTACTTATGCGTGCGCATGCATATGCGTTCTCTTCCCGAGCGCTTGAGAAAGAGGGAATATGAAGCGGACAAATTTGGAATTGAATTGATGCAAAGAGCAGGGTACAACTTAAGGGGAAGTCTTGTTGCGCTGAAGAGAGGGCCGAGCTATTTCGCAGGTGAAAACACCGCAAGGGATGCAACGCATCCTCCTATTGAAGCGCGTATCAAGGCGAATCAACATACAATTAAAGAAATTGAAAGACGTGGACAGATTGACTGAGAAAGCTCAAACAAAGCGCGCGTGTTTTTTGTTTTAGCGATTACAGATGATTTATGTGGAGGGGATGAAGTTGTATATGAGTTCGGATTTTGTGTAGTTCTAATTTGGGGAATAGAATGAGCAGAGTTGCCCACTCTCCTCGTCGTTTTGAAAGATAAAAGAGCATTTCTTGTCCCTTTAGAGGACTTTTTGCATGTGACTGTGTCTGATCTGAGTCAATTTTAATCATGGAGAAAGCTATGTTGTCAATTTATAATTTTTTTTACTCAACAAACAGTATAACGGGACAAAGAGAGCTGTGGTATTTACCTAATTCTTTGGGAATGGTTTATGGGAAGATGAAGCACCGCGAATACTGTGTGAGATCGGGTGCACTCAGTGTTGATGCAGTTGATTTAATGGCAATGCAAGCAGACGTTGATGCAGTTGTTAACACGCTTGCTTTATACGCACCGAGATCGAGATATGCGCCCTTTGATTATGAAGCTACAGTCATCGATACACGTGAGTTGATCTGCGAAAGTTATCCAGGAGGAAAAATCATCATGTCGCACTCTTTCATTCAGAGCCTCCTTTGCCCTCAAGGAACAACAAAAGAAGATCAAGGGGTAACGGCGCCCTGATATTTTAGCATCTCCGATCACTCATGAGATGGCTCATGTTGCTTTTGGGCATTGTCACAAACAATTGGAGGCGTCCCTGTTTTGTCGTACTAGTATTGCTCTATCTTGTATAGGAAGAGCCATTTTTGCCCATGTATTTAACGGGATTGTATACCAAATCTCCATAGTATTTTTTGAGTTGGGCCAAAATTTCCCGCGATTTCTTGACTCTGCTGTCCCAAAACGTAGGGATGACGTATTTGTGTTTTAGAGAAGGGTGGAAAGCTTGGATGGAAGCGGAACTTTTTCGCAAAAAAAGCAAGACCGTTGAGTGTCAGAACTTCCAGGCTGACCGGGGTCAGAACTTCTGTACAGAAAAAAAGGGAATTGATAGTTAGCGAGTCCCAACTGGGAGATGTATCAACGACTACGAAATCAAATTGATGTTCCAAAGGAGCAAGCGCTTTGGAAAGAGTATGCTCGCCACCAAAATCGATCTTTACGATCGACCTCTTCGTTCCCGACAAAGCACGACCACCCGATAGAAGCCACAAATTGTCTCGTGTTGGGTGGATGGACTCCAAGTAGAAAGCCATCTTGGCCTTGTTTGTCCGTGTCTACAAGGAGCACTTTTTTCCCAGCAATAGCAAGGCCATGTGCAACAGAGACAGCTGTAGAGCTTTTCCTAACACCACCCTTCGACAAAGCAATACATATTTTTCTCATACAAGCAATAATGGTTGCTTTACGCTTTTTTGCAAACACGTTCAGGGTTGGGAAGAAATCAATCAAATGGAATTTGTTACACAACGCAAAAATGCAACAATTGCGGCAAAATAGAGAAAAAACCAATATCGCAAAGACAGCAAGGAAGCGCGGGTCAGAAGTCGATGGTTGGGCGAGCGGGAAACCCCACCCGCTCAGGGGTGGCAAGATATGCGCCAAGATACACAGAAAGATAGCGAATCAGAGAAAAAACTTTTGCCACAAAAATCTAGAAAGATAGTCGAGAAATATCAAATCATCTGCATAGAAGGTCTCAAAATCAACAATATGATCGAAGGATCTTACTATGCAAAAAGTGGACGCTAGTTGTAAGTCAGTTTCGACAATACCTAATCTACAAAGCGGAGGATGCTAGTAGAAGGATGGAATTTGTCAATCCTGCATACACAACCCAAACATGCAACAAATCTTGAATAAATTTTTTGACACTAGAGTGCTGGGGAACAATTCGATGAGGTAACAAATGAAAAAACTGTTTTTTTCTTTTCTTCTTTGGGGATCAACTCTTTTCGCGTTGACCCCCAAAGAACAGGCTGATGCCGAATATTTGGCTAAAGAAGTCTCAAGAATCATGAGACAGATAGACTTTAGGCAAGGGTTTGTTTTGGATGTTTTTCTAAGTTCTTTTTGCAAAAACCCCGAAAATTTCAATTTCCCCGACGTTTTTCTAGAGGAATTGAACGAATTTTGCAATTCCGGGATTGGTCCAAACCCAAAGCCTAAAATTTTGCTTTGTTCCTGTAAATCAGATGAAGAAGAAGAAAAGAAGAGGGCTGACAACGTCATCAACGGTGCGGTGGATATCTTGGACGGCGGTGCGTTGATGCTTTGCCCACACCCGATTGCACAAGGGGCTGGAATTGCTCTAGCTATCTCGGGGAGCAACAAAGTGAGGGACAACCTTCCAATCACAAGAGACAAGGATGAGGAAGAAGAGCGAATAGCACCTTACGTGACCACTCCTTCGCCTTTAGGCGAGGGAGTGGTCAATGAATTTTAATGATGTCAAAAAACAGACCAAAGGCAAGCAACATGCCAGACAAGTCCAAAGAGGAAATTTTGTATCGTTTTTGTTTCCAGTGCGTCATGAATTTGAACAGACAGGAGGTGAAAACATAGCCTATGGCGAAGGTTTTTACAACGGCGAGACCTACAAACACCACATCTAATGAAATTTTGGTCAATAGAGAATTCATAAGGATGATTATATTTGATTGTGTGATAATCGAAAAAAAATCAACAGATTTAACCTGGACGAGTGGGAAATCCCACCCGTTCAGGGGTGGGCTGAAAGCTCGCCATGGCCTCCGAGCTATTTCTTATGGTGAGCTTTCACTCGCCCCCAAGACCCGCAAAGCGGCTATGCTTGGAAAGCAAAAACCTTGGAGGCGGTCCAAAAAATCACAATCCTCAATAAATATTGAGATTGTCTGGTATCCTTCGTCCAAGAAACAGTGCTCTCCATCCCAAAAAAGCAAATCAATCGTCTTTTCTTCCATCCCCTTGAGGGCCCTTATTGAGATCTCTTTTTCCATGGTTTTTTGTTGCTCGAGCGCCTGTTTCTGTACGGTCTCTCGAATTCTTTTTGTTTTGAGATTTCTTTGGCCTCTACAACCATCGCCTTCTCAAAAGACTTCCTCTCATCCGGTCGCTCATACCCATCTAGACAAAACCTCTCGATGCATCGATCGATGGCCAAATCCCTCATCTCCCGTTGAATGGGATGTTTGATGTCGGTGGCGAGTTTTTGTGTGTTGCTGTGGACGGTCTCCTTGATATGCAAAATCTTACCAATATTTTTAATTCAAGCTTGAACTTCCCCATGGCTTTAGGCCAGGGGATTCCTGAAGAGTGGCTAAGCCACTCGCTCGAGGCTCATTCCAAGCCCAAGCTTGAAAATGTTGATCGCGCTGTTTTTGTCGCGATCGTGCAGGGGTACCACACCCTATGCATTCCCAAGCTCTTACCGACAAGCCTGCTTTCCCTTTGGGGCCATTTCTAGCCCCACAAGTAGAAGCAGGTCATGGTGGTGTATTTTGCATCAACTTCTATGTACTTCCTACCGCTTGTTGTGCACTTGTAGGCTAACATTTGTCTTAACTGATGATGATTAGCTAGCTTCCTGAACTGATTTGCCAAATCGAATTAAAATCTTAATTTGCTTGCGCATATTAATCAAGCGCTCCTAAATCCCATGGCTTTGGGCCAATGGAAATAAATTATTTTTTACCCGCACATTTAAGAGCAAGGGAATACGAAGCGGACAAATTTGGAATCGAATTGATGCGAAAAGCAGGTTACAAACCGAGAGGAAGTCTTGTGGCGCTGAAGAGGGACTCGAGCTATTTCACAGGTCAAAAAAATGGACCAAATGCTACCCACCCCTCTATTCTAGAGCGTTTGGAGTCCAATCGCAAAACGATCGAAGAGGTGAAAATCCGTTGAACATTCTCAAATTCGGTTTTGGAATGAGCTGCGAGCAAGTGGTGTGGTCACTTTTTTAGGATTCCCTGGACTAAAGTCATGGAATGGATACAGTTTGATATTGACGATGCCTCACTTGAGCTGCTATAAAAGTGGTTTTACATGACTTTGGAGATGTAGGTGCAAGGTGCTTATTTGCTCATCGGCTCTGGTTCTAGCATAAGCAAGTTGGTGGCTCAAAGACTCTCATCGGAAAAGAAAGAAGTCATCAAGGTAAGCCGATCTAGTGAGGTTGAAAATGGTCACTTCAATATGGACGTTACCGATTCCGCTTCCAATTTTGCTCAGATTGACGCGCCCCTTGCGGGTCTCATCTATTTTCCCGGTACGATCAATCTAAAACCCTTCAAAAGTCTCACGGATGATGATTATCGTCGAGACTGGGAAATTAATTTTTTTGGAGCAACGAGGTCAATTAGGCATTACCTGCCCCAGCTCAATCGGTGTCATGCGAGCTCGATTGTGTTAATCAGCACGGTTGCCGTTCAGCAGGGGATGGCCTACCACGCGTCCATTGCCGGGGCTAAAGGCGCGATTGAGGGTCTTACTCGTTCGTTGGCAGCAGAATTCGCCCCAAAAATCAGGGTAAACGCAGTGGCTCCCTCTTTGACCTCGACACCTCTAGCTAAGCACCTTTTGAATAATGAGAAGAGAAGAGAGCACGCCTGTCAAAGACATCCCCTCCAGCGGGTAGGTAATCCGGAAGACATAGCTGAGGCAATTTGTTTCTTGGTATCGGAAAAATCAAGCTGGATGACGGGGCAGGTGATACACGTCGACGGGGGATTATCTAGTATCAAGCTCTTATAGCAAGAAATTAAAAACCTCGCTTAACCCTTTTTTCATCTAGGAGGCTTGGCAATGTCTAACCAACGCAGTTTTTTCGATCTTGGCTCCTGATGCACGACATCGATTTTTATATAGCGTTTGGTGATGATGTTCAAAGTGTTTAGTCTTCAAATGTAATATGGTCTTTTCGACCATCGAGCTTATTATCAAATATTGGACCGTCTTTCTCTTGTTCGTTGTCTGGGGCTAGATCATACAAAATTCCAGAAAAAGCAAAAGTCTGATGTTACCGAGAAGTTCTGAATCGAGCAAGTGTTATCGACGCTCTTTTTAATACACACTTGAAAAAAATGGTTGTTTGGCTCAAGGTGGTTAAATGGTGGATGCCGCAATCGTTTAATTTTTTTGTGCGAGCAATAAAACGCGCGCAGCCGACCTACGAGGGAAAAAAATCCCCCTTTTACCTGAAGAGCTAACCTACTTGTGGACTAAAAATGGTAACATTTTTGTGTGAAGAAAAGAAAAGCGTTTGTGTTCAGACTTCGGCCTACTAAGGGAGAAGTGACATGATCCATGGAAGTTGCGCGTATTAAGAAATTGATGGTGGATCGAGGGTCTTCAGCTTGGGAGAAAAAATAAGTGTTTTGGTTTTTTTTGACGCTCACAGTCGCCTTTACTGTTTTTATTTCGCTTGTTTATTACACGTTGAAAAATGGAATCTCCCCCATGCCTACCTCGATAATGGTCAAAACAACCCTCGATAAAGTGCTTCCCGAAATGCACTCAAAAGTGATTGTTGATATGGGATCGGGTTGGGGCCATCTCATTTTTTTTCTCGCATCAAAGTACCAAACGTGTCGTGTTGTTGGGTACGAAAACTCACTGATTCCCTATCTCTTTTCTCGTTTGATCAATCAGCAAAAAAATCTAAAAATTTTTAGAACCAATTTTTATGATGCATCTCTCGATCACGCAGATATGGTGGTTTGCTATCTATTTCCGGTAGGAATGGCAAAACTCAAAAAAAAGCTTGATAAAGAGTTAAAACTGGGGGCTTATGTCATGAGCCACACATTTGCTATAAATGGATGGGAGCCAGAGGCAGTCATCGACGTCGACGATCTCCACCGTTCAAAAATTTATCTGTATAGAAAGGAGATCCCCTCTATCAAAAGGCCCCAAGAGCGTAAAGCGTAGATAGAGAGGACATCAGGGCAAAAAAAAACCCGAAACTTCGGGCCTTTTTAAGGGTCTTTGGTATGTCAAAATTTTCTAACATTCTACATGAAGTCATTATTTCATTGCAATGAAATTGAGATTCAAATGGGAAAAATCTTTTTAAGTTATTATCAATCAATTGATTACAATATCTGGATCTTATTAAAGTCCATGAGACGTGCGAAGTAATCAAACACCCTCTGAAGAAGGGCCAGTCGATTTGCTCTCGTTTTAGGCTCATCTGCAAGAATTTTGACTTGATCAAATAGAGCATCAAGCGGCTTTTGGAGGGTGGTTAAAAGGGCAAAGGCCGCTTGATAGTTTTTTCCGTTTATGTGCGTTGTAAAAGAATCGGTTATATTTTCAAGTGTTTGATAAAGAACAATCTCTGTTGTTTCCATCAGCTGATTGGGTTGCAGGGTAAAACGAGTTTGGTTTTCGAGCTGTCCTCTTGCCCTTTTATAGACTTCGTAAAGATGATTAAAAGCAGGGCCTTTTCGGAACATATGCAAAGCTTGTGTTTTGAGGAATTGATCATAAGGATCGAGACAAGTCGCGTGCAGGGAAGCCTGTATTTCATCCTTTCTAAAGCCGTATTCTTCCAAAACAGACTTGCAGCGGCTCGTAATATAAACAGAAAGTGCATCGACAACCTCTTTGCAATTATTTTTTTTAAATAAAGCGCAAATATCTTGCAATATTTCTCTTAGGTTGAGGCTAAGCCTATTTTCGATCAAGATCTTGATACATCCAATCGTCTGCCTCCGCAAACCGTAGGGATCACTAGACGCTGTTGGTCTAAGGCTTACGCTGAAACAGCCGACGAGATTATCGAGCTTGTCAGCCAAGCTCATCAGTATGCCCGTTTGAGTCTTTGGGAAAGCGCTTTTTTCAGATGTGGGCATCCAATGTTCTTCGATCGCCTGTGCAATTTCCACATCTTCTCCTTGATGAAGAGCGTAGTGTTTTCCAATGACTCCCTGGAGGTGTGGAAACTCTTTAACAAGTGCGGTGGCTAGATCGGCTTTTGCCAAAGTGGCGGTCCTCTTGGCTTGTTTTTCGCTGCTGATATTGAGCATGAGCGATAACCTTACAGCGATCTGCTCGAGCCGAGCCCTTTTTTCTGCAACCGTTCCTAGCTCTTTTTGAAAGATGATAGATGCAAGTTTATCTCCAAATGCATCAAGTGTGTGTTGCAAATCTTGTTCATAGAGGAACGCAGCATCAGAAAATCGTGCTTTCAAGACATGCTCGTTGCCCGATTTGATCTCATCGGTAGGGTAGTTGTCGGCTGTGATGACAAAGAAATGAGCCAGCGTTCCCTCTTTTTGCGTTAAAGGAAAGTAGCGCTGATGTTGCACCATTTCGGCCAAGAGGATTTCCTGTGGAATGCGCAAAAACTTTGGGTCGAAAGAGGCGCAGAGCAGCCTTGGCCATTCACTCAAGAATAGCACTTGCTCGATCACGCGATCTTTTTCAAGAGCTCGTGTTTCCATCTTTTCTTCAATAGCTGAGAGTTGTCTGAAAATGGATGTTTTTCGCTTTTCAACATCGACGAGGACCCCCTGCATTTTTAAACAATTCTCGTAATCGGTGGCATGGGCAAGGTCGAAAGGTTCGGGGTGAGTCTGACGGTGCCCCCAAGAGCGTCTTCCCGATTGAATCGTTGCGAGCCGAAATGGGACGATCTGCTTCCCAAATAGGGCGACAATCCAGGAAAGAGGGCGCGCATAAGCAACATCCAGATCTGCCCAACGCATCTTTTTTGGGAAACTAAGCGCGGAAATCATATTGGGAAGATGTGTGCTCAAAATATCGATTGTCAAGGCACGCTCTTTCTGTAGAGAATAACTCAGATAATCGATTCCCTCCATGCGCGTGATGGTCACGTCCCGAAAGGTCCCGGTTCTCAGATGATCCAATGAAGGAGGCTTGGCAATTCCAATGGCGCGAAAAAACCCTTTCCCCTGCGACGTGCTATTTCCTTGCTCATCGAACGCGAGGTATAGGGGGGGGCCTCTGCGTAAAGCTGTATTTTTCTCTGCTCGGCTCGAGAGGTTTTTGATCAGAGCGCTCAGACGACGGGGAGTGGCGAACATCTGAATGCTATCGTATGCAAGATCCCATTTTTTAATCAATTTCACCAAGTCTGTTCGTAAAGATTTGATTCCGAAAGGGATAAAGGTTGGAGGCAGCTCTTCCGATCCGATTTCAAGTAAAAAGTCCTCCCCTTCGCTAGGCTCGACCGGTGGTGAACAAGGGAGCGCATCGGGGGTGTTTTTGCTTGTTTGTTTCGATTTAATCAGAGGAAAATGAAGAGTTTTTCTAGATTTTAAAAATTCAGTGGCGACCTGTTTGGATAGCTCCCGTACGCGCGCGATGTAAGTGGCTCTTTCGGTAACCGAGAATAAGCCGCGCGCTTCGAGTACATTAAAGGCGTGAGATGCTTTCAAGACAAAATCGTATGCAGGAAGGGGTAATTGCAGCTTGGCAAGCCTTTGAGCCTCTCTTTCAAAATCCTCGAAATGGCGTTGCCACATTGTGATAGATGCTCGATGAAAGTGGTAATGGCTCCATTCAAACTCATTTCGATGGAAAACATCGCCGTAGCTGAGATTATCATTCCACATCATATCAAAGAGGCACTCTTTTTTCTGCAAGCTCATACACAAACGTTCCAAACCATAGGTCAACTCCACGCTGATTGGCTTTAAGGCATAATTAGCAATAGATTGAAAATAGGTGAATTGAGTCACTTCCATTCCATCCAGCCAAACCTCCCATCCCAAACCCCAAGCCCCCAAAGTAGGTGATTCCCAATCATCGTGGACAAACCGGATGTCGTGATTGTTTAGCTCAAAGCCAAGTGCTGCGAGTGACTGAAGATATCGATTCTGAATGTCGAGGGGGGAGGGTTTCATGATGACTTGCAGTTGATGAAACAGTTGGATGCGGTTGGGGTTGTCTCCAAATCGACCATCTTGAGGACGCCTGGAAGGTTCTACATAAACGCCGTTGAATGGCTCGGGACCTAAGCAACGCAGAAAAGTGGCGGGATTGAAGGTGCCCGCGCCCACTTCCAGGTCATATCCTTGTTGAACAATGCACCCTTGATCAGCCCAAAAATGCAAGAGCTGTGCGATGATTTGTTGAAATGAGAGCATGGGAGAAAGGGTATAAAAATAATCCCTTTTTGGCTAGGACTGCCTAGCAGTTTTTATCTTGGACGAGCGAAAATCCACCCGCTTTGGGGTAGAATGAAAGCGCGCCTTGACTTTGAGGTTTTTTCTTGTAAAATACTCCCCGAATAACCCTCGGGCTAGATGGTTTGAGTGGCAATTCTTAAGAGGCCCTTGCCTTGAGGCGAGGAAGTAGTTGCGATACTCATGTTCACGGATTTAGTAGGTCAAACTCCAGGTGAAATCAAAAGTTGGCTGAAAAGGGTAAATGAGCCCCCTTATCGATTTACGCAAATTTTTGATTGGATTTACAAGAAAGTCATTTGCTCCACCAAAGACATGCTTAATTTGCCTGTGTCTCTTAGGGAAAAAATTGATTCTGATTTTACTTTTCCTGCGCTCCATCTAGAAAAAATTGAGAGATCGCTCGATCAAGAAACGACCAAATATCTCTGGACACTTTCGGATGGAAAACAGATCGAATCGGTTTTGATCGTTTCGGGGAAAAGGCGTACAGTTTGCGTCTCCTCCCAGGTGGGGTGTCCGGTGCGGTGCGCATTTTGTGCTTCGGGTAAAGAGGGCTTTGTGCGCAATCTCTCTGCTGGAGAGATTATAGAGCAAATCTTGCAGATCCAAGGTCTACTCAAAAGCCAACAAGAGTGTGTTACCCACGTGGTCTTTATGGGAATGGGAGAGCCTTTGGAAAATTACGATCAGGTGATCAAAGCACTGCACCTCCTCATCCATCCTCTCGCTCTTCATCTATCTGCGAGACGCGTGACAATTTCTACAGTGGGCGTGATTGAGGGGATAAGAAAGCTGATGCATGAGAAAATTCCGGTTAATCTCGCCCTTTCCCTCCATGCTCCCAATCAGCATCTACGCAAAAAGATTATTCCTCACGCTCGCAAATATGCCTTAGAAGATATTTTGGAAGCCGCAAAGCGCTACTCTCAAACAACGAAGCGGGATTTAACCTACGAGTACATCCTGCTCAAGGGAATCAATGATGGAGAAAAGGAGGCCTTGCAGCTCGGCCAATTACTTAAGGGGACGCATGGATGTGTGAATCTGATTCCCTACAACCCCGTTTCTCGCCTTCGTTTTGAAAGGCCCGATGCGGCCTCGATCAAAAAGTTTAGAGATCTACTCGAGAGGGGCGGGCTTCGAACCACGTGGCGTTATACCAAAGGTAAAGACATCGCGGCTGCTTGTGGACAACTCGCTTTAAAACGAGCAAACTCAGATCGGGCACACGATTCTGTCCTTGCCGAGACTCTTTTGACACACTAAAGATTGTGCATGCAATTCACATGCGATAGCTCCATGGCTTAGAGATATTAACATCTCCTCAGTGGCAAAACTGAAAGGTCCGCTTGGAGTAGGAATGTTTTAAAGATTTTGAAACACTTTACTTTGATCGAAGATTCAATTTTAACACTATATATTGCTTCAAATTATCTCTCGTTTTTGTGAATAAAAAAAAGCTTTCAGAATTGTTGAGAAACGAGTATAAGGAAACTCATAAGCTTGACAAGTTCATGAGCGAAAACAGTAGATTTTTAAAGACAAGACCAGAGCAATCTCAAAAAGAGAGCAAAAGCTCCTTTCCTATGAAACTGCCTTTGGTGCTCACCATTGGCCGGATATTTGTCAGCCCCATTTTTCTCGCTTTTTATCTCAATTATCAGTATTTGGGAATCTCTCTCCGTGCTCTCCCATTTGTTTTGCTCTTACTGCTCGGTTTATCAGAACTTTCAGATTTTTTTGACGGCTACTTGGCACGGAAATTTAACGGAGTAACGCAATTGGGAAAAGTCCTTGATCCCATGGCAGATAGCATCACAAAGCTCACGATTTTGCTTACCTTTACTCAAGGAATTATTAATCTACCCCTTTTATTGGTCTTTGTATTCATTTATCGAGATGCAATGATCAGCACGCTCAGGACCATTTGTGCGCTCAAGGGGGTGACCTTGGCCGCACGGACAAGTGGTAAAATCAAAACTTTTTTGCAAGCTCTCTCCATCCTTTTGATCCTTGTGCTCATGATTCCTTATGCCTGGGGGACCCTGTCTTTGGGGGGACTACAAAAGATGAGCCTGTTCATCATCATGGCCGCCGCTTTCTATACCGTCTACTCAGGTGCGGAATACACCTACAGCAACCGTGCGTACATCAAACAAGCATGGAAAAGGTAGCGTTTTCTTAAGTAAGGAAGCCATGTTTGAGATACTGAGGTACTCCCTCGCCTGAAGGAGAAGGCTTCTTAAGGAGTGCTACCCAAACCATCCAGCCCTGGTCATAAATAGAAAAGATTTTGCAAGAAAAAACCTAAAAGTCAAGGAGAGCGTCACCTCGAACGGGTGAGATTTCCCGCTCTTCCAAGTGAAAAGGGGGAGAGAATTCTAACCTGGGAGTGTTGTGAACTGGCATCGTTTTGAAATATCCCGTACAATAACTCCTTAGAACAAGGAAAGTCCGATGCATCCGTTTGAAATAATGTATCTAGAAAATTGAGTCCCCACAAACCACGACTATCGTAAATGTGCTAAAATTTGGTCATTCACATCCGTGGAAGCTAAGCTCAAGAATCTAGAGAAGAACAAGACCCACAAAGGTCATGGACTCCTTTTTCTGCCAAACCCATAAGAAAATAGGACCCAATATGCTATCCAAAGTCTTTGCTGATCTCAGACATGAATGCAGTCTTCCACTTTGTAGGCGCCACCCATGTAATCACCAAAGCCCACCTCTGGGAAGAAAGAGATCAAGAGAAAAATAGGAAAAACTCAAAAGCGAAACCCTAACCAAAGTGGTCGTCGATTAACAAGATAGAATGGGCTACAAGGGTAAAAACAAATACTAGTATGGGATACACACAACACACCACTGTAGATATGCAAACAGGTCTTATCAACAACAAGATAGCGATCACTTCTGCGAATAAAACTGATGCCCAAGGCCTTAAACACGTATGCCCCAAACAAGGAGCCATATAAGGCTACTGTATCCAAGATGCGAAAAACATCTCTAGTCTCAATGGCTGCCACCTATCAGCCATTAAAAAAGCAACATGTAAAGAAAGATCAAGATAGATGGTATAGCAAAGCCAGATCCCCCTATGACAGAACCCTTTCTCAAAGAAAGAGCAGGGTGCGTTACAGAAAGAGAGCCAAAAACTAATTTGCGGCATTTATGGGAGCATCTGCTTTAACCTCAAAATAATGTCTGTGATAGCCCCTCCAAATCTGCAACTGAGCTAAGGGAGCGGTGTGTCTTAAAGAGGGAACCCGCGGATCAAAACAATCAAACGGCACACAAAAGGGTGTCAAATGGGTCTCATCAGATGATCTTTTAGATAGATTGTCATTTTTTGGAGCGCCATTTCAAAAGCCACACTCAAATCACATCCATTTTTCTTAGATCGAAACAGTCCCAACCTCCGCACACCAGATTCCGCTGTTCCCGCTCGGGAGTAATTCAGTTTTTTCGATCAGTGGGCGCTTAACCTTCTCGTGCCCGCATTAAGCGAGAGTATAGTTGCAGATAGCCATCTGCAGCCATTTTCCAGCTCCAGTCCTTTCTGAGACTATGACGCAGCAAGCCCATATAGGTACTTGCATCCTCGTAAAAATGTTTAAAAGCTCGGTCAATTCCGTGTTGCAATCCGCGTTGTAAGGGAAAGTCAAAAGTATATCCATTCCGCTTTTCCATGGGGATGTTGGCGTCGTCTACATCAAACACCGTTTCTTTGAGTCCACCCACTTTATGGGCGATGGGCAAGGTGGCATAACGCATAGAGATGATTTGGGTAAGTCCACAGGGCTCAAATAGGGAGGGAATGAGGATAAAGTGAGCAGAAGCGTAGGCAAGATGGGCCAAAGGCTCGTCATATTTGAAATAAAAAAAGCTGTTTTGGTCGCCTCGATATTTTGCCGCAAGAGTTTCAAATTCTTTTTTTATATCCCCTTCATGCGGAGTGCCGATCAGGACAAATTGTCCTCCTTTTTTCAAAACATATTCAATTCCATACTTGATGAGCTCAGGGCCTTTTTGCTTGACCAATCGAGTGATGCTAATGAAAAGAGGTACATGATCATAAGATATGCCAACGTGCTCTGAAAGGGCAATGCGATTGGCCTTTTTTGCTTTGATGATCTGCTCAATCTGTTTGGGATCAGGGGAGAAGTTTTGTGTGAGAAAAGGGTCGGTTTCTGGATTCCAATAATGAGTATCGATTCCGTTGAGAATCCCCTTAAATTTGTGCGCCCTTTGTACGAGCAGAGGCCCAAGTCCGCGTGTTTGATTTTTGATCTCTTCTGCATAGGATGTGGAGACAGTGGTGATAAAATCAGAATAGATGACGGCGCCTTTTAAACAGTTGACATGTTCGCTTTTTTCATGATCTTGCATTTCTTCTCGAATCGCAAGCCTTTGCCATTTAGACCCCATTTGAGCAAATCTCTTTTGCTCGCACCGGCCTTGATGAGACAGGTTGTGAATCGTTGTTACAATGCTTGCGATATCAAGTCCGTGCATTTGGTAGACCTCCTTTTGAAGTGGGGCGCATAGGCCAGTGAGCCAATCGTGGAGATGCAAGATATCCACTTTTTTTTCTGCCTTAAGAAGGTAATCGAGGGCAGATAGAGCGAAATGTGCAAAGCGACAGACATCATCTTTTTCTCCATATATGGTATTTCGATTAAAATATTTCTTAGATTCGATTAATGTGAGGTCGATCCCATCTAGGTGCGTCATCCAGATCCCATTTTGACACGCTTTTTTTGGTTTGAGGCGAGGGGAATTTTTTTCAGAAGATGGCAGTAGTGCAGAAAGCACGTTACGCTCGATCGTGTGGTAAAAAGGAAGGATCACCTCTACTTGCTCACCGGCTTGTGCACATGCTTTGCTCAGTCCTTGCACCATATCTCCTAGACCCCCTACTTTGGCAATGGGAGCGTGTTCCGTTGTTACGTGGACGATGTACATACTTCACCTTATATAAATGAAACAAGATTTTCCCCCAATTGCTCTATAAGTGCAGAGCAAATTGATGCACATCATGCCAACATCATGTCGACTTTGATTATCTTGGACGAGCGGGAAATCCCAACCGTTCAGGGTAGGGATAAGAGCCCGCTGTCTATCGGATATTGTTTCCTTAAAAAAGGGTTAGTGATGACTTAGAGGCCTTTAAATAGAGGAAATGCGCCTTTTGCTCCCTTTTTGCGGCCCATCCTTTCGATGAATAACAGACTTTTTGCGTAAACATTCCCTTTTTGGCATCAATTATTGAAAAAAATCAAAAATTAGGATAGCCTCTTACATTGATTTGGGATAATGGGGTGTAGCCAAGCGGTAAGGCAGCGGCCTTTGGTGCCGCCATGCGGAGGTTCGAATCCTCCCACCCCAAATAAAAATCTAGTTTATCCCCTTTTTGTGTTGCAAAAAGGCACCTTTTTTACGTTTAACTATGGTGTATTTTGTTTGTGTGCTTGAGCAAATGGCTAGATGGTTTGGCACTTGGTTTAAAGAGATGTGCTATCTCAAGTGCCTCTATGTGTTAATGGAGATGGTGCGTCTGGTGAAATGAGGATTAAAGTGTATGAAACTTAAATTATCTAAGCGCAGTGGAAAAACGAGGAGTACTCTGACCCAGATCCGGTTTCGAGGGGATATTCCATCTGTAATCTATCAGAAGGGTGTACCTTCTGAAAGTGTTTGCGTCGATGGCGGTGCATTTCAAGCTGCGCTTCGAGGACTCAAACGAGGATATTTGCCAACAACCATTTTTCAGCTCGATTTAAATGGATCCGCATCCCAGGCCATCGTCAAGGAGATTCAGTATCATCCCACGACTTATCGCATTATTCACCTCGATTTTTTAAAGATGACCCCTGGCCAAAAAGTGGATGTCAAAGTGCCGGTTGTGTGCACTTTTCAAGAGCAATGTGTAGGGATCAAACTCGGTGGTTTCTTAAGGCGGGTCATTCGTCATTTGAAAGTGAGGTGTTTGCCGGAGAATATCCCCCGAGATTTTCGAGTAGACATCCGAGATTTGGGAGTGGGTGAGACCAAAAGGGTACGAGATATTGAAATGGCCGAGACACTTGAGTGCTTGACTAGCCCGTCAGAGGTAGTTTTGGTAATCGCAAAACGGTAGAGCAAGTTGGGTGAAGCACAAAAGAGCTTTGATTGTCGGTCTCGGCAACCCCGGGACAATCTACGAAAATACCCGTCACAATTTTGGGTTCATCGTGGTACGGGCTTTTGCGAAAAAATGGGGATGGACGTTCAAAATAAATGCAGCTTTAAAAGGGCAGATTGCTTCGGGCAGACTGGGCACATTCAAAGTGACACTGCTCTTACCAACGACTTATATGAACTCTTCGGGCCAAGCGGTAAAAAGGGTTTTAGACTATTATGAAATTGACCTTTCCCATTTGATTGTTTTGACAGATGATATTGCTCTAGATTTTGGAGTGCTCCGTTTTCGAGAGAGGGGAAGTTCGGGGGGCCACAAAGGATTAAAAAACATTGAATTTTGCTTGGGAACACAGAACTATCAACGCCTTAGATTTGGGATTGGCAGTTGCCAGGAGGGCTGTTTGGAAGATTATGTCCTTGCTCTTTTTACCGGTAAAGAAAAAAAACTTCTGCCAAAAGTCGTCGATAAAGGAACTGACTTTCTAGACAAGTGGTTAACTTGAGGAATTGTATGAAAAATCAACAAAAGAGACTGTATGAGGGGATGTACATTCTGAACGCCTCTTTGAGTGAAGACGCTCTAAAAAAAGGGCTTAGCCGCATTACAGATCTCATTGAAGGGCATGGAGGAGAAGTGCACAAGGTGCACGATCAAGGGAGAAAAAAACTTGCCTCTGAGATTAATGGACACAAACAAGGCTATTACTATCTTCTTTATTTTTCTGTAGTCCCCAGTGCGATTTCGGAAATATGGAAGGAGTATCATCTTAATGAAGACTTGCTCCGTTTCGTTACGTTGCGAGCGGAAAAAGTAAAAGAGAAGATTGAATTTCAACCTCTAGCAGAAGTATGAGAAAGTCACATGATTAAAAAATTTGGTGAATTTGGATTTAAAAAACGAAAAACCTGCCCTTTTGTCAATGCAGGTGTCAAAACAATTGATTATAAAGATATTCAGACACTTTCCCGCTTCATCACCGAGCGGGGTAAGATTCTCCCTCGTCGCATCACTGGGGTTTCATATCGTTACCAAAAGTTGCTGTGCAACGCGATTAAAAGAGCGAGACACATGGCCCTTTTGCCCTTTGTCGCGGAGGAATAACAGGTGAATAAAAAGCACGAGCACTCGGGTCAACTTCTCCTTCTTGAAGATGTTTTGAACCTCGGTCAAAAAGGAGATCTGGTCAAAGCAAAGCCCGGCTTCGCACGCAATTTTTTGATTCCACAGAAAAAAGCGGTGATTGCCGACAAGCGGACGGTCAGAATGCAAGAAAAGCTCAAAGAAGAGCGTGCTAAACAGGCCGCCCTCGATAAAAAAGAGTCAGAGGCCTCTGCTGCCAAGATCAAGGGAAAGACGCTGAGCATCAAAGTTAAAACTGATAAAGAGGGCAATCTCTACGGATCGGTGACTGCGCTCGATGTTGTAAAGCTTCTCGAAGAAGAAAAGATCGTTTCCTGTGAGCGTCGTTGTGTGCTATTGCCAAAACCGATCAAGACAGTGGGAACAGTAGAGGTTCAGTTGTGCTTAAAAGAAGATGTTGCCACCTCTTTTTTTCTAAAAATCATCAGTGAAAATCAGTTAGAGTTGGTCGAGAAAGGCACTTTGGTTAGAGAAGAGGGACGAGAAACAGCGGAAAAAAAGTCTACTCAAGCAAATGAAAAGCATTCTCGCCAAGCAAAGGCAACGGAAAGGGCAGCCGAGATTGAACAGCCCGATGAAGATACAAAGCAGTAAGCTCACCCTTTTTTCGCCTGCTAAGCTCAATTTATTTCTTCGCGTTTTGTTCAAAAGAAGGGATGGATATCACGAAATTGTTAGCCTGATGCAGGCGGTATCTTTGCTAGATGTTGTGCATATCGGTCTAGCAAACGAGGATCGAGTGACATCAACGCACCTAGATTTGCCCTCTGACACATCCAATCTTGTCTATCGGGCCGTTGAGTGTTTTCGGCTGAAGACCGGTCTTTGCTTTCCCGTTGATATTCACATTGAAAAAAAGATCCCTATCGGGGGCGGTTGTGGAGGTGGAAGTAGCAATGTAGCAACCACGTTGTGGGGACTCAACCTCATTTGTGGTAACATATTTAGCCAAGACATGCTGCGCACGTGGGCAGGAATGGTCTCCTGTGATGCTCCGTTCTTTTTTTCTTCAGGGACTGCTTATGCCACCGGTCGGGGGGAAAACATCAAAAACCTGCCCCCCTTGCGCAAAAAATATCTCTATTTAGCTGTGCTGAATCGAGGTATTTCTACATCGATGGTGTATCGCCAGTGTACCCCCTCCCATTTCGGGCTTCTCCCAGATCCCTTGCATCAGCTTGAATCCGTTGAATACGTCAATGATCTCGAAGCATCTGCCTTTACACTGTGCCCCACTCTTGCCGCCGTCAAGCAACGCCTGCTCTATTTAGGTTTTAAAACAGTGGCGATGACCGGAAGTGGGAGTAGCTTTTTTTGTCTCGGCCCTGTTGAGCATCTCAGTGTGCCGGGCATCGAACTGATACCCATTTCTTTTCTTTCCCGAACAGAAAATGGGTGGTACACTTGTGCTGAGCATGCGCTCGCTATTTATGGTCATGACCATGTGCACTGATCGACCCATTGTCGTGACGGGAGCTGCCGGATTTATTGGCTCTGCCCTTGTCCGCCATCTCAATGATAAGGGGTATACCGATCTCATTTTGGTTGATGATTTGGGAAGGGGGGGTAAATGGAAAAATCTGCGTCACAAGCGGTTTCGGGATATGATGTCTCGCCATATGCTCTTTGATTTTTTAAAAGGAAATGGACGCGAAGTGCAAGCATTTATCCACCTTGGAGCCAACTCCAGTACTACTGAAACGAATGGAGATCTCGTGATGGAGATGAATTATAGATATTCGGTGCGCTTGGCTACGTATGCTCTTGAAAACAATCTTCGGTTTATTTACGCCTCGTCTGCTGCAACCTATGGAGATGGTTCGATGGGTTTTGCAGATGATGAGGGACGGCTCGACTTACTGCGACCGCTCAACTTGTACGGCTTTTCTAAGCATCTTTTTGATAAGTGGTTGCAAGAAAGGGGCGTCCTAGATAGAGTCGTTGGCCTCAAGTATTTTAATATTTATGGTCCCAACGAGTATGAAAAAGGGCACATGGCATCGATGGTCATGCACATGACTTCTCAGATTCGAGATAGTGGTAAAGTCCGCCTTTTTCAATCATTAGATGAGAAAGAGTTTCAAGATGGAGAGCAACGCCGCGATTTTTTTTATGTCAAAGATGCGGTTAAAATGACCTGTTTTTTCCTCGAACATGACCTAAACGGCATTTTTAATGTGGGTAGTGGACAAGCCCATAGTTGGAACCAGATGGCCGGAGTTATTTTTGACTGTCTCGGTAAAAAGGCGCAGATCGAATATATTCCCATGCCTGAACATATCAAGGGCACCTATCAAAACTATACTTGCGCCGATTTAAGTAAATTTGATCGAGCAATGAAAAAAAATCGGTGGGTTTTCTCACCTGATTTTTCTTTTAAATCGGGGATCAGAGATTATCTATTTAATTATCTCTTGAGGAAGGAAAGGTGGTAAATCCCATTCATTGTCTGAGCCGGCTGAAGCACCCCGCTATCCTCGTTATCGGAGATTGTATGCTCGATATTTACACAACGGGATCTGTAAAAAGGGTTTCTCCTGAAGCCCCCGTGCCCATTCTTTCCATTGAAAAGACGGAATACCTTCCCGGTGGCAGTGGCAATGTTGCTCTCAATTTGAAAGCGCTCGGAGCAATGCCCCTCTGTTTAGGACGTGTGGGGCCCGACCTAGAGGGAAGAAGATTAAAGAGCTTGCTCAAGCGAGCAGGAGTGGATGTAAGTGGGTTATTTATCCAGAGTCAGACTTCTACACCTGTTAAAAACCGTCTCATTGCGCAATCACAACAACTCATGCGCGTCGATGATGAGAGTTTGATTCCCATTAACACCGATTTAGAAACACAAGCGTTGGCTTTTATCACAACCCATTTAGATGAGATCAAGGTGATTGCGATTTCTGATTATGGAAAAGGCTTTTTATCTCGCCGTTTATTGACGGTGCTCATAGGGGAGGGAAAAAAACGAGGCATTCCCGTGATTGTCGACCCCAAAGGGGATGATTTTTCCCGATACTTGGGTGCAACGATGATTAAACCCAATTTACGAGAAGCGATAGAAGCAGCCAAGCTAAGTAGCGCAGCTAGTCTAGACGAAGTTGGATTCGAGTTGCTTCGCTTGACTCAAACAGAGCAAGTGATTGTGACTTGTGCAGAAAAAGGGATGACATGCTTTGGGCAAGAGAACAGGCGGTTCAACATGCCTGTTAAACCGCGTGAAGTAAATGATGTGACCGGAGCTGGCGATACCGCATTAGCAGTCATAGCGATGGCTTGCGCTGCAGGCCTCGATGTACAAGAGGGGATTTATTTGGCAAATGTGGCCGCAAGTATTGCCATTGAGAGGATTGGGTGCGCTCATATTTCTCTGTCCGATATCGCAGAAAGGCTCTTGGAAACTCAAGTGCAAAATAAAATCTTCGATCAGCGTCACTCGTTCATCTTTCAGCAAGCGCTTAAAAATAAAAAACTGATCATTCTCGGTTTGAATACAAAACGGGACCTGCCCACCTCTTTTATGACAGAAATTCGAACCCTTGCCCTGGGGGACAAAGACAGAAAACTGGTTGTCTACTTAAGTGGTGGGGATCAGAAAAAGGATGTTTTATCTCTGCTCTCATCCCTTCGTGAAGTTGACTGTATCGTGATCAAGCCGGATCACCTCTCCAAGCTGTGTGAGCAAATCCATCCCACCCAGGTCTATGCTTTGGATGAAACACACTTTCGGCAAGTCAGCTACTACCAATCCCTTATCGAAGAAAGTCGAGATGTTATGACCCCTTCGGTATAGGCATCGTCCTTTTCTCAGAGGTGATCTAGATTTTAGATCCGCTCTTCGAGTCGCTGAATGCGTCGATCTAGAGAAGGGTGGGTAGAAAAAAGATCAAAAAGAGCTGATTTTTTCGGTCTAGAGATCATCATGGCATTTAGAGCTGCACATTCCGCCCTTTGATGTTGCGTAACTCGTGCATTCTCCTTGAGACGTTTTAGGGCGCTAATCATCTTCTCTTTGCTTGACAGGGCTGCGCCCCCTCGATCTGCCCTAAATTCGCGCCATCTCGAAAAGAAGGAAATAAGGATCCACCCCAAGCCCATAAATAGCAACTCGAAGAGAAGCGTAACGAGGTAAATAGCAACACGGGCTAAAGGACGATTTCTAGCAATGCTCAGGCAAAGAGAATAATACAAAATGTTGGACAAGAACATGACGAATGCATTGACCACTCCTTGCATCAGTGTCATTGTGACCATATCTCCATTGGCGATGTGGGAGATTTCATGACCGAGTACTGCCTCCACTTCAGATGACTCCATATTCTCTAAAAGCGCAGTTGAGACGGCGACAAGGGCCCGTTTTTGACTAGGTCCGGTGGCAAACGCATTCATTTCAGAAGAGTGGAATACGCCTACTTGAGGAGTGGAGGAAAGGCCCGCATCACATGAGAGGCGTTTGACTGTTTGGAATAGTTGGAGGTGCACGGCAGACCCTTTTTGCGGATCAATTGTTTGGACGCGCATCAACCGACGAGCTACTGTGCGTGACAAGGCAAGGGAGATCAAAGCGCCCCCTATGCCCCAAATCAAACATACCAAGGCGAGCACGGAGAGACCGAAACCAAACTTGCTTAAATAGGAAAGAAGGCCCGAAAAAGAAAGGAGGGCAGAAAGAGTAACGACGACGAGCACATTGATGGCAAAGAAAAGAAACAGCCTTTTGAGCAGGAACAACAATAATTTTTTACTAAATTGCATAAGACAACTCCGAATGAATGGGCGAGGAAGCCGAGGGGGACTGCCTTGCACAGACTGGATATCGAATCCCAACTTAGGTCAACCACGGACTAAATTTAGCAAAGATCGTCTTACTTTTCAATTGGATTCGTTTTAACCTGAAAAAGAAAATTTTTAAATACAAACTGGAGAAATAAGCGAGGTTTTTAGAGGTCTCCAGCTTCTCACAACATCCAGCTTCTCACAACATATTGATCCTTGGACTAGCCTAGAAGCCTGCCCTTTTAGGCGAGGGATTAGTCACTCTGTTCATAAAATTCTTTTTGAGATAGAATCCTTCCTGCATTTGATGATTTGGGGACTTACCAGGAGGGGGTTTGCCATTTGAGAGCTACTAAGCCTGCCGGTGTCACTAGTGTTAGAGCAATTCAAACAGTGGTTTTTTGAGAAGAAAAGCGCCATTTATGAGGATCTCTTTACCTTCCTTAGGTTTCCCAGTATCAGTGTCGACCCTCTACACAAAGGGGCGATTTTTGACTGTGTCCATTGGTTGGATCGGCATCTCCATACATTCGGATTTGATACAAAGCTTTGGGAAACGTTAGGTCATCCCACTTTATATGCAGAGCAGATGCAAGCAGGGCCGAAGTGCCCTACCTTATTGTTTTATTGTCACTACGATGTTCAGCCCGTCCTTCCACTTGATCAATGGAGGTCACCCCCCTTTGAGCCGACGATCAGAGCGGGCAAGGTAGTTGCACGCGGCGCGATTGATAACAAAGGGCAATGTTTTTACGTCTTGACCGCTCTCAAAGCGTTTCACTCTCTTTCAAAAAAGCTCCGTGTCAATGTGAAGCTCTGCATCGAAGGTGAAGAAGAGATGGGAAGTGTGGGACTAAGAGCTATTTTAAACGACAAGCGATCAGAATTAAAAGCGGATTATCTACTCGTCGTAGACCTCGACATGCCAGAGGAACATCAGCCCGCGATTACTTTGGGAATGAGAGGGATCACCTCTATCGAGATTGCATGTCACAATGGGACAGTTGATCTACATTCGGGAAAATTTGGGGGTGTTGTCATCAATCCGGCAAAGGCATTGATACGAGCACTTGCCACTCTATGGGATGAAACGGGCAAAGTCGCGGTGCCCCACTTTTATGACGAGGTGCAAACATATGCACAGCAGGAGCTAAAAGATTTTGCATGGGATATTGATCCCAAAACATGGGGGCACCCATTCAATGTGGGCGTTTTTGGGGGAGAAGAAGGGTATTCGCTGCTCGAGTCTAACTGGATTCGCCCCTCTGTTGAAATCAACGGTTTTTATAGTGGTTACACTGGTATGGGAGTCAAGACAGTGATTCCGTCGAAGGCGGTAGCCAAGTTATCGTGTCGTCTAGTTCCAAATCAAGATCCCGACAAAGTGGGTGTGTTGATCGCGGATTTTTTGAAAAAAAAGATCCCAGCAGGTATAGAAGTAAACTTGGAATTACTTGAAGGTTCAGAGGGATGGATGGCCCCGCCCGATTTGCCATTTGCTCGAATAGTGGCCCGGGCTTTTGAGGAGGTATTTCATGTACCTTGCAGGCGGATGCTATGTGGTATGACTATTCCCATTGTTCCTGATCTTGCAAAAGTTAGCCAATCTCAGCTCGTCATGGTAGGTGTGGCTCTTGCAGAAGATGGCATGCACTCTCCCAATGAGAGTTTTGCGCTCGATCGTTTTGAAAAGGGATTTTTGAGTATTGTGCGGATTTTAGAGATCATAAGCGGAGGTTAATAGGTATTGGTGAAAAACTACATGAGAAAGTGGGGTGATTTTTCTTCATCGCAGTTCAAGCCTCTTCTCTGGATGCTGATAGGCCCCTTATTGATCTTGCTCACAGCTTGCGTTTCTCTGCCTATTTTCTACGATCCTTTTTCTTCCTTTCTCACCATTTGTGGTTTTTTATTGATTTGGAAGTGGAGGTTAAGTGGGTTGTTGACAGCCCTTTTTCTCTTCTTCGGTTATATTGGGTTCCAATTCTTTCTGTCTACAGACGAAATGACCTTAGGAAGGATGCTCTCCTCTTTTTCATTTTCCTTTGCTCTTGTCATTTCTTTTCTCTCCATAGAGGAGGTAAAGGCATTCTATATCGGGCAAAAAAAAAGCAAGGACCAATCTGTTCTTAACCTCAAGCATGCCTTGCATCATTTAAGTGAGAAGGGAGTGGCAGAAAAGAGGTTTATGGAATCAGAGATCGAAACACTTCAAAAAAAACTTCAAGATGCGCAGGGAGAGATAAAAAGGCTGCTACAACTCGTCGATGCCAGCCATTTAGAAGCGGAAAAAACGTGCCGACAAAATCAGAATCTGGTCAAAGAATCGCTTGAGCAACACCGCAGATCTAAACGGCTCGAGCTGCAAACCGATCGAGTCCTTGCAGAGCTCGAGAGATTAAAAAAAGAGAGGGATCTCCTGGCCAAGCAGGCAGATAGCCGGCTTCAAAAACTTAATTTTACCCGTATGGAGTGTGCGCAGATCCAACTTCTACTCGATGCTGCTAAAAAGCCCTATGCCCACATATCGAGTCTTGCTCAACCATTTCAAAGTCAAGCTGTACCTATTTCCTCATCTCAAATGGGAACCCAAGCCGAAGACGAGTCCGACCGCCTGGGTCAAGAGCGGACACTGCGCAAGCTCGAACGGGATAAAGTGACGACTAAAGGGGTATACGCACAAATGGAACAAAATTATCAAACTCTTCTCGCGCGGCTTAAAAAGGCAAAGACGAGCGAAAAAAAGACCATCCAGTTATCGAGCAATCAGTTACGAGATCAAATTAAGCAAACCAAATCTGAGCTGATTTCTATCGAACGTGAACTTTTTGTGCGTAAAAAAAAAATGCAGCAAGAAGGATTAGAAGTGTCGTGACTACCCCTTCCCCTAAAAGAAAAGGCTTCTCTACTTAAGGTCATCTAGTCCGAGGGCCAATATACTTTAGAGACGCGTTGTGATCTCTATGGGCCTTATACCCGCAATGCTTCCAACAATGCTGTCTTTGCGATATTTGTTTTTTCTTGCTTCTTCCACATTTGTTAGATTTTTGCGTTGTGTAACAAATTCCATCCTCCTAGTAAGCATCCTCCGCTTTTTAGGTTAGGTATTGTCGAAACTGACTGACAATTAGCGTCTGCTTTTGCTTTTTGCATAGTAAGAGCCTTGTTTTTTATTTCGAGACCTTGGTTTGATATTTCTCGACGATCTCTCTAGATTTTTTGTGGCAGAAGTTTTTTCTCTAACTTGCTATGTTTCTGTGTATCTTGGCGCATATCTTGCCACGACCAGAACGTTCTTTTTTTCTCTTTGCTAAGGGTGCGCTGTATAGCCCACCGGCATTCGTCTAACTGCCCCCACAAAAGCCGCCTTTGTTGCTTAGTATACCGAAGTCTGAAACACAAAGGGTTGCTTTCACACCTGTGTCCCTAAATAGGGATTAAGTGGGCAACGTGAGTACTTCGTATCCTTCCTCAGTAATGAGGAGCGTGTGTTCCCACTGCGCACTTGGCTTACCATCCACGGTCCGGGCGGTCCATTGATCCCGAGGGTCAATCACCGCTCGATCACTACCGGAATTGATCATGGGTTCGATTGTGAAAGTCATGCCCGCAGCCATCCGAATGTCTATGTCGTTACGATGATGGGGGATTTGGGGTGGTTCATGAAAATCTAGACCAACCCCATGCCCTACGAACTGGTGGACAACAGAGCAGCGTTGCTCACAGGCATAAGCTTCAATGACCCGTCCAATTTCGGAAATGGGGACACCTGGCTTTAAGATTTCAATCGAACGCATGAGGCATTCGTAAGATACGTCGACCACGCGCTTTTTATCTTCAGAGATGTTACCAATACAGACCATAGCGCTAGTATCACCGTAGAATCCATCGAGAATGCAAGTAATATCGATATTGAGAATGTCCCCATCTTCAAGAGGACGGTCATCGGGGATGCCGTGACAGATGACCTCATTCAAAGAGGTGCAGATCGCTTTTGGATAAGGTGGGTGACCATAACCGAGGGGAGCGGGGATGGCTCCTACTATCGCATGCTGCTCAATGGCAAACGTGTTGAGCTCATTCGTGGTCAATCCGGATTTTGCGATAGCGCAGGTTTTTTCGAGTATATCTGCCGCCAAACGGCAAGAGCGACGAATCCCTGCGATCTGTTGGGGGGTTTTAAGCAGGATTTGGTATTTTGAGCGGTACTTCTCTTGGCGAGATTCGAAATTTTCACATCCTTCGACAGGAGCATGACATTTCTTCCACTTTTTCTTGCTTCCGCACCAGCAAGGATCGTTTCTCGCGATCATTTTTTATTCCACCCTGTTAAAAACCGTTATCGAAAGAGGGACATACCCGCACATCTTGGATGGAGGTTTGAGAGCCGTCATGTCCCGCCCCATACAGGCGGGTGCTCAAGAAAACAGGCCGTGACCCAAACAGTGAGCATGACATTGAGCATCACATTTTTGCAACTATTTTGCGCCTCTATAGTTTTTTTTGAAACGGAGCTTTCCAAAGTGTGCCCTTGAGCCCTCACTGAAGTTTCAGACTAAAAAGCCCCTAGGAATGTCCATTTTCTTCGATTCCGCGGCGCTTTTCATTCCCTACAAGGGGATAATTATTTCTGCTCACCCTTTGGGTCGATGATCACAATAAATATTTTATTGATTCAGTAATCGGTGCGGTTGTAGACTCCCGTGCCAAATTACCCTTTTGGAGTCCAATATGAATGCAATTAGAGCCCTGATTCATTGCATCATCCTAGCAACCACACCCTTTTTATGTGCCCATGTAGATGGTCTCCATCCTCTTCCTGCCGCAGTTCAAACGGCAAGCTGGATAGAAGGCGGCTGGGATGATCCAAGCGCAGAAGAGTGGACAAGGCCTGATACATATGATGACATCGTTCACATGCTCGACTCTCTGGAGTCTGGGGAGCTCGAAGAAACATGCTCACTAAAACAGCTCGCACAGATTAATGATTACATCATCTCTCTTGCGCGAGAAGGGATTCTTCCCAATGAGATCGAAGAAGAGCAAGAGCTCGAAGAAGACATCTATGACCTGATGTATGGGCAAGACAGTCCATTTGAGTATGTCCCATGCTCGGGGAGTAGCTGCAATTACGCGATCGTCCCCACTGTTTTACACAGTCACTTAGAGTACCACACGATGCCATGTAATTTTTTAAAAAAAGCATGGAAAAACACTAAAAAGTTGTGCAAAAAAGCGTGGAAGAAGAGCAAAAATTTTTGCAAGAAACACAAAAAAGCCATCGTCATCGGGGCTATCGTTGGTGTTGCCACAGGAGGTGTGGCGTTTGGCCTTTTGAAGAAATCGTCGTCATCAAATAGTGCTGAAGCTGCTGTGGCAGCAGGAGCTGTTGCCTCTATAGCGAGGGCGGAATCCGTGCCCGCACCACCTGAGCCCGAGCCGAGCATTTCTTCTGTCTTGGATCCCCCTGTGCCCGACTCAAGCGAGATGCCCCTACTGACATCGGCGGTCGAAGAAGAAATATCCTCATTCAAACAGCATCTCGCTGAGGAACACTTCTTTGGGCCCCCTGTCTCTGGACCAGCGCTTTCTTTGGAAGAAACTAGAAAGATCATAGGGCCTATTTTCGCACACGAAAGTCTCAACCGCATCAATGATCAACTCTCGACCGATGGCGCACTAGTTTTTGAATTAGAACATCGGGCCGCACAATCCCACCTGCCCGAGATCACGCAATACTCCATAGATTGTGGTCATCATGACATCGGCAGAAAGTTTTCTAGCGACTTGACTGCGGCATTTTCAGACCCAGATCAATCATTGAACGTCTATGCTCTGTTCTACCAGATGCGTGGAGAAATCGCCCGCGATCACGGGCATTACGATCAGTCTGTGCGTGATCTTACTCGCGCCATTCACATGGACCCGACACATCCCGTGATCCCCACCTCGAGAGAAGTGCCACCTATTTCACCATGGGCCAGTACGACAAGTCGATTCAAGACTTCAACCAATTCGAGGCACAAACCTAGAAGATCCCAGACACAGTTCCATGTCCCGGCAAAGAATTTATTGTGAGTTTTGCAAAATCTGTCCCCAGAGGCATGGGCGACTCGGTAGCAGGGGCCACCAAGGGACTGCTCTTTTTTTAGGAGAACTCATCGTTCACCCGATTCATACGGAAAAAGAAATGTATTAAGCAGGGTCAATATTGTTCCAACTTGCCCGAGAAGATGAATGGGGAGAGATCGGGAAAGTATTGGTTCCAGAAATCCACGAACTCGCGACCCAATGGGGATACCCTTTCCGAAAGTGAAAAGGGGGATCGGATCGGTTATATCCTCGGTAGGAACGGATCGGACATTTTTATGCTGAAAACGACGGCAAAAATCGCGAGCAAAAGCAAAAAAGGGCTCGCTTCTGTCCTCAAGAATGTTCGAAAGGCCGAAAAAATAGTGATGCTTGAAGCTGTTTCCGGGGTGGGGAAACCCGCGCAGGTAGGAGAAGCTGTTTCAAAAGCCAAAAAATGTAAAAGTGCTGGCACGATTTTAGATAGAGCGGTGCACACTGGACGACACAAGCCCTCCGTTCCTCTCGAAAAAAGCAAGGTAGACACATAGGAACAGTGCGAGACGCCCTTGGTACACCGGCGAGAGAGAATGAAAAAAGTATTCGAAAGTTCAAAAGAAGAATCGCTGAGCACAAAGAAAAAATTGTAAGCCCAGAAAAATACTATAAAGATTGGGACGAGCTGAAACCTGGACATCAAGCTAATGTAATGAAGGATTGGTCAACAGAGATCAAAGGATGGGAAGAACAGATAGAGTGGCTTGAAGAAATTCTTGAGGAAAGAGTGACTCATGGAGAATAGAAAACTTAGAAAATACATTTTTGCAACGATAGCGCTGATTAAAAAGCAGGCCTTTCAGGCGAAAAAAAAGTGGGACCCCTAGCAGGAGCTCCCGAAAGTTATCACACAGGGCTGTTGATGGGATATTCTCATATTCTTGAGTGTTTCAGAAATTACACCATTGGCTTATGGATAGACAGAAAAGATTTGGGATTGGCAGATATATACCCAAAAAAAATGAAAATTTCGCTTTATAGCAAAGTCAATAGGATGAATTACAGCTGAGGAGAAATAAGAGAAAGTGGATTTTTTGAGTTCTAGGGAGCTACTAGAGTGAAAAACCCCTATCTAAGACAGAATCAATGTTTTTAGTTGAACCCTAATGTAAATTGAAATTTTCAATTTTTTTGGGTATAGAACCAGAGATCGATCTGCTGAATTTTGGAGGCAAGCGTTAGGACAATCGTGACCTAGAAGAAATGATCGAGCCTCTGACCGAAGCAAAGGTGGAAGGATACATTCACGATTTGATGACAATTCTCCAAGAAACAGCAATGGAAGAAAAAGAAACGTTGGATGAACTAAAAAACAGCGATGATAATGGGTTTATGAGGGGACGCCTCATGGCCTACTATCAGATATTTTCTACGATGCAAGACCAAGCATTATTATTTGGTATAGATCAAAAAACCTGCAATCTCTCGATTATAGATCCCGATCGGGATTTGCTTCCATCTATTCTGAAGAAGAAAAAGTAATGGGAAATCTTTAACCTAAAAAGCGACTATTCTGATGACTGACAGAGAGGGTCTCTTTTAATGAACTGGATTAGGAATCATACATCACTTTTTTTAATATCAATCCATGTGCAGGTGCCGTGATTCCAGCAAAGGCGCGCTGTATTTTTCCCTCTATGAGTTTGCGCGCGGTGTCGAGGGAAAGAGTTCCTCTGCCAATGCCGATCAATGTTCCCACCAAATTGCGTACCATTTTGTATAAGAATCTGTTGCCGTGAATTTCAAACCTCAAAGGTTGCAGTGACAGCTCATTGAATATCGTGTCGAGTCGGTAGAGGGTGCACACAGTGTTTTTGGGTTTTTCGCTCGTGGTATTGCTCAATGCTTGAAAGTCATGCTTACCTAAAAAAAGGGAAGCAGCAGTTTTGATTTTTTTAATGTCGAGGGGAAAAAAGGGGCAGTGCCATGAGAAAAGACGTTCGAAAGGGGATTGAATCTTCGTATGAGAGAGATAGTAGTGATACTCTTTGCTCTTTGCGTCTAGGGTAGGGTGAAAATCATCTAGAGCGATTTTGAGATCAACGACGCGGATATCTCGTGGCAGGAGCTGATTTAAACTTTTGTACAGCCGCCCAAGGTCCCGCTCTTTTTCAAGCACAAAGTTGACCACTTGCCCCTCAGCGTGGACGCCTGCATCTGTACGGCTAGCGGCTTGTAGTGGGGTTTTTTGCTGAAGGATTTTTTCCAAGATCGTTTGCAGAGTGTCCTCGATCGAAGGATGACCATCAGCGGTCTGCCAGCCAAAGTAGGATGTGCCGTCATAGGCGAGGGTCATCTTCAGATTCATAGAGCGGGGAAAAAGTGGGTCTGAAGGTCGAATGACGAGCGAGGATAGGTAATCCCTTCGATGAACATTTGCACTGCTAAAAGAGTTAAGATCAAGCCCATCAGTCTTTCGCAGGCGATCACTCCTCGAACACCGAGCACTTTCTTGATAGAAGGCGCCGTGATCAGAATGAGAAAAGCGAAGAACCAGGCTGTGGTAATCGCACCGAGCATGACCCATTGACTCTCTTGGGTCGCATAAATCATCACAGTTGCTAACACAGAAGGGCCAGCAATCAAAGGAATCGCCAAGGGGACGATGAAGGGTTCCTCTTGCTCAGAAGTTGTGGTATTACTGTCCTTTACTGGAGGAAAAATCATGCGGATTGCCATAATGAAAAGAATAATTCCACCCGATATCATGATCGTTTGCTCTGAGATTCTGAGGAGCTTTAAAATAGAATTACCGAGGAAACTAAAGGAAATAATCACGAAGAGGGCAATTGCGAGCTCGCGGGCAATGATTCTCACTTGCCTCTTGTGTTCGACGTTCTTGAGAACAGCGATATATAGGGGAATGTTACCAATGGGATCCATTAACAAAAATAAAGAAAGAGCAATTGGAAAAACATTCATGTGGCCAATTTTAGCAATTCATCCATCCTTTTAAAAGGATTTTCTCCTAGAATGCAGAAATTTGAGCAAACATATTTTGATGTTTTAAACAAAAGACCTAAAAAATAAAAGCGCAGTACCCAAAATGTATATTTTGCAGTGTAGATCTAGGAATCGATGTCTCGTTGATTAATTTTGCTCGCCAAGATTTCTACTTTCTTCTCCAGTGCTGCAATTTTTTTGATGAAAACGGCAATATTTCTCAACTGGACCTGTCTTTTATTGAATGCCCTCATCGGAGAGACGGGTCCTCCCCCGTACACTCCCGATTGAGTGATGGATTTGCTCACTCCACCTCGAGTTGCTATTTTGACATTGTCGGTGATCGAGACGTGACCGACCACTCCCGACTGCCCTCCTAAGAAGACATTATCTCCAAGTTGAGCCGACCCAGCGATTCCCGATTGAGATACGATGAGATTATTTTCACCCAGTTGCACATTGTGGGCAATCTGGACGAGATTGTCGATTTTTGTTCCCTTACCGATCAGAGTATTTTTGAATCTAGCTCGATCAATTGTCGTGTTCGCCCCAATTTCGACATCATCTTCGATGATGACGATTCCCATTTGATCTATTTTTTTATGGCGACCTGTTTTTAGATCTGTTGTATACCCATAGCCGCAAGAACCTACGACGACGCCGGGTTGAAGAATCACGTGGTTATGAAGACGACAATGTTCCCGAATGATCACACCCGAGTAAAGTGTGCAATTCTTGCCAATCGCAACATGGGAACCAATTGATGTGTTGCTGTAAATGATTGTGCCATCTCCGATGATCGATTCTCGGTCAATCACAACATGAGGACCAACCTCAACATTTTGTCCTATTTTTACCGTCTCGTGGATCACAGCCGTACTATGGATGCCACTAAAACCGGTGTCATCTGTTTGATCGAGGAGAAGAATCTCGGCAATTTTTTGAAATGTGCGAGAAGGATCGACGCTTACGAGAAAATTTTTCCCGGGAATGGGTTTAGTCTTCTCATCAATGCAAATGACGCCGGCTCTGGATGTTTCGACAAGTCCCCTATATCGGGGATTGGCTAGAAAAGAGGCATCTTCTGGACAAGCAGATTTCAGCTCATCAACGCTCTCAATCTCATGTTGAGGATTGCCGATGAGCTGACTTTGCGTACGCTCGGCGAGCTCTTGAAGTGAGAGCGACTTAGAAATCAACTCTGAGTTTCCCCGAATTACGTCGAAAGATTTTGATCTGCAGTTTTGGCTTGCTGAGCTTCATTTTCTCTCTCAAAGTTTTTGTCCATTTCAGCGATTACTTCAGCTGTAATGTCCTGAGAAGGTTCGTAATAAAAGCAAGAATCCCGTTGAATGATCACTGAGAGCTTTTGTTTTTTCGCGATTGGTTCGCACGCTTGTTGGACACACGCTCTTATAGAATTGAGCAACTGCATTTTTGCTTGATTCATGTCTTGGTAATATTGGTGCTGGGAGCGCATGAGCTCTTCACTTTGCATTCGATGTTGGGATCGTAGTTCTTCTTCGGCTTCTGGAGAGAGGCTGTCAATGTACTCAGCATCCTCCAATTTATTTGCGGTTGTCTGGACCTGCTTTTCCAGATCTGTGATGATTGCTTTCATCCTATTTTCGGCATCCTGAAAAAGAGAAGTTCTATGTTGACCTTGTTTCGATTCCAAGACACATGTGTTAAAATTGACAATACCAGCCGACTGCAGTTCGGCATAGGCTGAGGTTAAGAAAAAAAATGCGGAAACTAGGACCGTTAAAAAATAGATCCGTCTTTTCATAATCAACTCCCAAAAATTTTACTTTCTGTTTAGACTTTTCCATTGTAACCGATTGTTTAGAATTGTGCACCCATCGAGAAGAAGAACTTTTTCACGTCATCCCGACTTTCTGGGTTGATGGGAAATCCAATACCAAAAATGAAAGGCACCCGGTTACCCAATTCAATGCGAGCCCCAAAACCCCAACTCGTACGCATCTTGGGCATTTGAAACTGTTTCTTTGAAATCGAACCAGCGTCAAAAAACGCGAAGAGGTCAAATACTTGAGAAATATTTTGTAAATATTCCGCTGAGAGAAGCAAAGAGGAAACACCTCCGGATGGAGAACTAGATGCTTCTTCATTATCCGACTTTGGAAACTTGGGGCCAATAGAAAATGGTTTGTATCCCCTGACCGATGTATCTCCTCCCAAGAAAAACCGTTCGCTGATTGTGATTGTTTCGGGACTACCCTGTCCAAGTGGACAGAGAAATCTTACGTCTCCACGGAGTTTGAGTGTTCCCATTTTCCAGATTGGATGATAGTAGGTGTTGAGGAAACTCACTTTCCCAAAGGGGAAGCTCCTGGGGTCTTTGCTGTGCCTTCTCACACCACCAAATTCTAGCTCTAAATAACTACGCATACCGCGATGTGGCTTGAAAGGGTTGTCCGTTGTGTCATAGTTTAGTGAACTGCTTATTCCACTTATAAGGCCGCTATTTTGCCTTTCTTGTTGTGCTTCTTTGCTTTGAATGTTGCTATCAACATGAGCAATTGAGTTACGCAAACGCCACCTCAGACCAAAGGTCCAGAAGTTTGTCAATGCATAGTTGCCAAAGATAGAGCCCCCAACAGAGTTGACCTTGTAGTTTTGGGACTGTATCCGGCTGCTCGAATAATTTGTGTCAAATCCAAACTTCCAAAGGGTGTCGTTGAGATAAGGGTCGATCCAGGTAAGCGAATAATTTTGTTGCTTTTTACCCACCTGGGCACGGAGATGAACGTATTCGCCGTTACCACGAAGAGAAGAGATTCCCTCCTTCCAAAATTTCATCAGACCCCTGAAATTAAAATTGTTTTCTGCGAGATCGATTCCACCAAAGAGACTATCACTTGAGTTGACGCCACCAAATAGATTGAAACTTCCATTTCGCGTTTCTTGCACTTCAATGACGACATCTCGGTAGCCCTCACCTAGCTTTTGATCTTCTGGCGTTTTCACAGCGTATACATTGACCGATTTAAAATAACCTAGAGATTCGAGGCGCATTTGAGTGGATTTCAAAAGGCGTGAATCAAAAACCGCACCCGGAACAAGCAGAGATTGGCGTAAAATCACATTTTTGTGAACCGAGGCATTTCCCGTGATATGGATTAGGCCAATGTGGAACTGCTCACCTTCTTCAATCTTCACATTCACATCGTAGATAGGCGCATTTTGGGAGAGGTGCAGAGTATAATTAACGCCCACTTCGATGTAACCCTTCTTCCCATATAGATCTCTGATATTCTGGATCGCCGTGCGCAGCTGATCCGGAGAAAAGACATCCCCATCTCCAACAGCCATGACCTGCCTGATCTGCTCTTTGTCAAAAATGGTATTTCCTTCCACATTAATCTCTCCGAAAGAGTATCTATCACCCTTTACGGCGTGAATATATACCTCCAAACGACCCGCATGATCCTCTTTTGTTTGAATACTCACCCTTGCATCGGCGTACCCTGCGTTTTGCAAATAATTGACGATCACGAGCTCGTCTTGTTCTAGCGCCTCTTCGTGATAGTGACCTCGTCCAGTGAGCCAGCTCGTGAAGAAGTTGTGTTTTTTTGTTTGGATAAACTCAAAAATGGCACGTTGTTCTTTGCTTGAAAGACCGTAAAATCGGATTTGGCTAATATGACCCGAATGTCCTTCGTAGACGTGGATCTCAATGGCAAGTTCGTTTGAGTGTTCATAAGGGGTGAGTGCGTAGTCGATCTGCGATTCAAAGTAACCTCTTTTGATGTAGTATTCTTTCACCTTATTAAGAGCTCGGTTGAACTGTTCTTGATTGAAGAGAGTGTGTGGTTTGATATCGAGTTCACTTTGCAGTTTGCTCGTGCGTATCTTCTCATTTCCCTTCCATGTAATCGAACGGATTGTGGGCTTTTGCCACACTTTTAAGGTGATATTTACCTTGTTATTGACCAGTTCGAGACTTGGCTCAACGACGGCGTACTGATCAGATAAGCTCTTCAAATCACGATCGAAAACAGTGTGAGAAAAGGGATCGCCTACTTTGGTTTCGAGTTTGTGTAAAACCTGTTTCTGGTCAAAAGACCCACCCCTTGACAAATTTTCTATCGAAACGACAATGTGACCTACCTTTTTGTTTTCATAAGTCTCGCTTGAATGAGAATAAGAGGACAACTCTGAAAGTAATCCGATGAAAAGCAGCAAAGGGAAGAAGAGCTTCAAACTAATCCTATTCACGGTTTTCTTGGATTTTCATTGCAGTTTTAATAGAAGGGTCTAGAACTCTCGAGCATTTTGGGCTTCGTTTTAGAGACTAATTGTAGAGAAACAATCGAAATTAATGCAAGGCTTGTCTTCCTGAGAGAGCTTGCGCGAGAGTTCCTTCATCAATAAAGTCGAGAGAGCTTCCAACGGGCAGTCCAAGGGCAAGCCTGGATACTTTGACTTCGACACACTGCAGTTCTTCTCGTAGGAAAAGAGATGTTGCATCCCCTTCAATTGTGAAATCGAGAGCTAAGATGACCTCTTTTACACCGAGAGAGCGAATCCGTTTCACAATCTGAGGTGTGTTGAGCTCTCTGGGAGTACATCCATCTAAAGGTGAAAGTAAGGTGCCCAAAACATGGTATAGCCCCAGAAAATTTCCCGTTTCCTCGATGGCATATGCATCTCGAGGGGAAGCGATGATGCAAAGAAGAGAAGTGTCGCGTCTGTTACTTTCACAAAAAAAGCAAGCGGTGTTTCCTTTCAAGCATCCACACGTTTGACAGAGGGGGACCTTTGTTCGCAACGTGCTTAAAGTATCGGCGAGAGCATTGAGAGCGGGTTCGTCCCACTCCAGTAGACGAAAAGCGAAACGCTCGGCTGTTTTTTTCCCGATTCCAGGCAACGTCTGCAACTGGTCGATCAAAGAGAGCAGTTGTTTGGGGTAGTTAGGCATAAGATCGCATTCTAGCTAGAAGAGATGGTTTTGATCCATCTTTTTTCCGTCTCGTACCAAAAGATTAGGTTGGAGTGCGTTTTAAAGCAAAGGGAGCGCGAAGCATGTCTCCCATTTGGGGTCATCTCAAACTCTGACGTGTCGCCCTCTCTCACCCTATATTAAATGTAAATTTTTAACTTGCAAGATCGGGAAATCCCACCTGTTTAGGGTTGGAACGACAGCACGCTTTGACTTTGAGGTTTTTTCTTGTAAAACATGTTCTAAATAACCCTCGGGCTAGATGATTGGGCGTCAATCCCTAGAAGCCTTTGCTTTTAGCTAAGGGGGTGGTCGCTTTAACCTTAACTTTTCTTAAGATCTCCATCGAGCTCGTTTTCATTTCAAAAAGGAAGGGGGAAAACACTTTATTTTTAATCATTTCTTAGCTAAAATCTCACCGTGAGTGGGCAAAACCCATGTCTCAAGTCTAGAGGAGGCACGAGCCTTAGGTGGTGTCTAAAGCTAAAATTATTGGACTAGGCTCTTACTTACCGAAAAGGGTCCTTTCAAACCGAGATCTCGAAAAAATGGTCAACACATCGGATGAGTGGATTACTGCGCGCACGGGGATGAAAGAGCGTCGCATTGCTTCTAAAGAGGAGTTTACCTCCGATATGGGCTGCAAAGCAGCGGTGAAGGCGCTCGATGCCGCTGCAGTAAAGCCACAGGAGCTAGACTTGATCCTATGTGCTACCTTGACCCCTGATTACGTGTTTCCCAGCACGGCTTGTCTCATTCAGAGTCGCTTGGGGGCCGTCTATGCTGCTGCTTTCGATGTGCAAGCCGCGTGCACCGGTTTTTTGTATGCCCTCTCAGTAGCAAAGGCCTATATAGAAGCGGATATCTATCGAAATATTTTGGTGGTCGCTACTGAGAAGCTCTCTTCTATCGTCGACTACACAGATAGGGCGACTTGCATTCTATTTGGAGATGGAGCCTGTGCTTGCGTTGTAAAAAATGCAAAACACGGTTTTGCGGTAGAACATGTGACTTTGGGGGCGGATGGAAGGCAGTCAGACCTGCTCATTCTCCCTGCTGGAGGATCGAAACGTCCCCCTACTAAAGAAACCGTTAGAGAAGGGCTTCACTACCTTCAGATGGAAGGAAAAGAGGTGTTTAAACACGCAGTGCGCCGCATGGAAAGCGCGGTAAAAATCTGTCTTGAAAAGACCGGGCTCGAGCAGCGAGAGATCAGTTGGCTCGTGCCCCATCAGGCCAACATTCGCATTATTGAATCGTTAGCCAAAAGATTCGAAGTGCCTAGGGAACGGGTCTTTTTAACCATTCAAAAATATGGAAATACCTCTGCATCCTCTATCGGTATTGCTTTAGATGAGCTCTTGAGGGAGAAAGAGATAAAAATGGGTGAACACATTGTACTATTCGCCTTCGGAGCTGGGCTGACTTGGGGGGCGGCAGTCATTACCTCTGATATGGAGTATTAGATATGGGCAAAAATTTGGCTTTTTTATTTCCGGGTCAAGGAGCGCAATATGTCGGTATGGGTAGAGAATTCTATGAGCGCTTTTCTGTGGCGCGCGAAACTTTTCAAGAAGCCGAAGACCAGCTAAAACGTCCCCTTTCCCGTCTTGTTTTTGAAGGACCATTGTCAGAGCTGACATTGACGAAGAACAGTCAAATTGCAATTTATGTTGTGAGCGTGGCGATTCTCAAAGTGATCCAACAGCAGTTTTGCGGTTTACAGCCCTCCGTGTGTGCAGGGCTTAGTTTAGGTGAATACTCCGCCTTGACGGGATCCAAACGGCTCGTCTTCGCCGACGGAGTGGGCCTCGTTGATGCCCGTGGGATGTGCATGCACCAAGCTAGTATCCGATCTCCGGGAACGATGGCCGTGTGTTTGAATGCGTCGGTCGACTTGGTGGAGAGGACAGTGAGTGGTGTTTGCAAAAAACACCCCGTATGGGTGGCCAATTTGAATTGTCCTGGGCAAATCGTCATTTCTGGGACGCACAAAGGGATTGACCTCGTCAGTGAGGAATTGAAAATGAAGGGTGTGAAGCGGATCTTGCCCCTCGATGTTTCCGGAGCATTTCACAGCGGCCTCATGCAAGAGGCGCGAGAGCATCTCGAAAAAAAGATCACCGCAGTGCCCATTCAAAGCAGTGCAATTGGTGTTGTTCTAAATGTATCTGGTAACTATGTCGACGATATCGCTACTCTCAGACAGTCTCTCATTGATCAGATTGTCTCCCCTGTGCTGTGGGAAAAGAGCATTCGACGGATTACCGAAAGCCAAATCGAGCTTTTCGTCGAGATCGGTTGTGGAAGGTCCCTAAGTCAAATGAATCGAAGAATAGGGATAACAAGCCCCACTCTTAGCGTAGAAAAAGTTGGAGACCTCGAAGCACTTGCAAAAGCTATATCGGCCACCCCTCAACAGTGATGGAGAATTGTAATATGATGCTACTTAAGGGTAAAAAAGCCCTCATTACGGGTGGCACTTCCGGTCTGGGTAGGCAAATTGCCCTATCTTTTGTCGAGCAAGGAGCCCACGTTGCGATTTTCGGAACCCATCTTCAAAGAGCCAAACAGACTGTCGAGACCATGCGTAAACACCGAGCCCGTTTGGATCAAACAGTGCGCTTTGAGATCGTTGATGTATCACAAAGAGGGGAAGTCGATCAGGCCAGCAAGCAGCTCATCAACTGTTGGCATCAGATCGATATCTTAGTTAATTGTGCAGGCGTGACCCGTGATAAGCTCTTCATCCGTATGGTTGAAGAGGACTGGGATTATGTAATTAATACCAATCTCAAATCGGTCTATAACCTCTGCCACGCCTGTGTCAAACCAATGATAAAAGCGCGCAAGGGGAAGATCATCAATGTGGCCTCGATCGTTGGGCTCGTGGGGAATCCAGGACAGGTAAATTACGCAGCTTCTAAACTCGGAACTATTGGATTTACAAAATCTCTTGCCAAAGAATTGGGATCGCGCAACATTTGTGTTAATTGTATTGCTCCCGGCTTTTTTAACACTCCTATGACAGATCAGCTCACGGATGAGCAGAAGGGGGCTATTTTATCCCGAATTCCGATGGGACGTTTTGGGAATCCCCTTGAAATAGCGGATGCTGCTCTTTTTTTGGCTAGTGACATGTCTAATTATATTACAGGACAAGTACTCACAGTAGACGGTGGGATGATTGCCTAGAACATGCCCATGGTTGATGTGTTGCTAAAAACTTTTCTCCACGAAAAGAGTCGGATCTCGTGGGCAACAGCTGTCCTTGTATAATATTTCCTACTCGTTTAGAATGGGATGATGAAGATAGGGGAGTGCTGCTTTTGGGTATGAAGAGTGTGTAGCTATCAATCACAAGTTTGAAAAGAGGAATTGAGTTTTATGTCGTTACAAGAAGAGGTCGTGGATGTTGTTATTGAACAACTAGGTGTTGATGCGCAAGATGTCACTCTCGATAAGTCTTTTGTAGAAGACTTAAACGCCGATTCTCTCGACTTGACCGAGCTGATCATGACCTTTGAAGAGAAGTTTGGATTTGAAATCTCAGAGGAAGAAGCAGAGAAGCTCAAGACAGTGGGTGATGTAGTGCATTATATCGAGTCAAAGAAAGCGAGTAATCCCTCTTCTCATTCTTGAGGAGATCTTAAATTTTTGGTGCATTTGAGCCATGTTGAGCCCTACGGGTTTGCCCCTTTTTTGACTTCTATTTTCTTGACTGGGAAAAGGCAAGGTACCTGCACCGTTTCAAAACATTCAACTAGATGTGAGGAGCGTCTTGAAAAACTGGAAAGTAGATTGGGTCAATAGCCTCTTCATTTTGGGCTATCACCTAGCCCTTCTGATTGGTCTTCCTTTCTATTTTTTATACCAAAGTCCGAGCTTAGGCCTGTGTATCTGTTCGGCTGTGTTAGTCTACTTAACAGGTCTTGGCATCACTCTTGGCTACCACAGGCTCTATGCTCATCCAACTTACAAGGCGAACAGGGCAGTTGAAGTCATCGTGTTGTTTTTTGCCACAATGGCTACCCAGGGAAGTGCTTTAAAGTGGGCGCACGATCATCGCAATCATCACGCCTATGTCGATACTGATCGGGATCCCTATTGCATTAAGAAGGGGTTCATGTATGCCCACCTGTTTTGGCTTTTTAGAAAGTTACCTCCCATGGATAAAAAAAAGGTATCCGACCTGTGGCGTAACAAATTGGTTGTATTCCAACATCGATTTTACGTTTTTCTCTTAATCGTCGTCAACGCGGTAGTCACCCTCTTGATCGGACGTTTGTTCGACGATTATCTGGGTGCTTTTGTACTTGCTTGGGGAGTGCGCCTTTTTTTCTTGCACCACTTGACGTGGTTTATTAACTCTTTGGCCCACTTTTGGGGAACTCAGTCTTTTAGTCAAGAACACTCAGCTGTTGACAACTACTGCATCTCTCTTTTGACCTTTGGAGAGGGGTATCACAACTATCACCATACCTACGCAAACGATTATCGCAATGGGGTAAAGTGGTATCACTTTGATCCTACCAAGTGGATCATTTGGACTTTGAGTCGGTGCGGGCTCGCTTCAGGTCTCAGAAGGGTGGATGCTTTTCAAATCAAAGAGCGGATGGTTATTGAAAGTAAAAAAGAAATTAAACGCTCTTGGTACGGAAGTAAACACCTTCTGTTTTCAAAAGTAGAGACATTCACAGAAATGCTATTCAAAAAAATTAAGGAAATTCGTCAATTAACCAGCGAGTATCGGTCTTTCGGAAATAAAAGAGACAGTCGAGAACAGTCTCGTCAGCTCTCTGCAAAAATCAAACAACTCAAAAAAAGTTTAAAATCAGACCTTTGTAGGCTGAGGAAATTTGTCAAAATTGTGATTCGTGTTCATCCGGGTTCTAAAACCTTTCGAAGGATCGACTTTGAAAGACAGACGGAGATGTTGATCCCTTCTAGTGGGCATTGACCTCAAGCATCAAGGTTTTGATTTGATGTCGACCCAAAGATCAAGAATCTCCTTTTCACGGGCGAGGTTGTGGATAAAATCGATGTGTCCTGCGAGGATATGGCTATTTTCGAGAATCTCCATGTACTCAGGTATTACTCTTAAATGAGGGGCGACATCTATGGTTGCTGGGAATGCCAGGAAACGGTTGATGATGGGCGCTTGATTTTCCGGACGATAAATAAAATTCAAAAATGCATAGATTGTTCGATCCTTTGTTGAATCTTTCGAAATGCACATGTTTTCGATAGAGATAAATTTCCGATGCTCGGGAAGTACGAACTTCACATGGGGGTATTGAGAAGCAGAGCCAAAGATATAGGAACTCGTACAGACTGCTAACTGACAGTTTTTAGTGGAGAGCAGGTAATAAGCCTGCATACCGCAGTAGGCTTCTACCCATTTCTTCTGATGATCGAGTAGATTGCGCACCTCTTGCATTTGCCCAACGTTGAGAGAGCGTACGGTTCCAAATAGGTACTGAGCGGCCAGTTTAACAGCTTCGATTGGGTCGTTTAACATCCCCAGTTTAAGGTTGGGGTCGGTGGGATTAAAAAACATTTCCCAAGAGGGATGAGATTGTTTTTTTTCGAAATAGTCTCGATCGATACCAAAACCGAAAATCTCCCATTGGTAAGGGATGGCAAATCGATTTTCACGGTCGTATTCATGTCCTCTTAAGATGGGGTTGATCAATTCAAAAAACTCAAGTTGACTGTGATCGATGGGCTTAATGAGCCCTTCTTCCACAAGTGTGCTCACGGCGTAATCGGAAGGAACGATGAGGTCATAACCTTTGCTTCCCACTGCCCTCATTTTACACAGCATCTCTTCATTGCTCGAGTAAGTGTGCACTTCGATTTTAACTTGCGATTCTCTTTCAAATTTCTCTAATATCTCAGGAGTAAACAGACCGGGCCATCCGTAGATGTGGAGCGTCTTTTCTTGTGATTCACGTGAGGTATCGGGCGTCACCATAAAAAAAATTGTAGAAATCACCCCAATCCAAAAGAAGAAAATGAGCGCTCGACATGTAAAATTCGTGATTTTCATAAGATTTTCCTCCAGATTTTAGGAGAGAAAAAAATCAGGACCAAAAGGCCACTAAATAAGAGCAAAAACGTGGAAAGTGCATTGATAGTGGGGGAAATTCCCAAACGAAACGTCGATAGTAGATAGACGGAAAACGTTGTGACTGCATTTCCCGCACAGAAGTAGGAGATGATAAAATCGTCGAATGACAACACGAAAGTTAAGAGGCCGGTTGCTATAAGGGCAGGTCGCAAAAGGGGTAAGATCACCCTGAGAAAAGTTTGCCTGTGTGTGGCTCCTAAAACTTGAGATGCTTCGCTTAATTTTGGGTCCAAATGAAGATAACGGGTGTAGAGAATGGGAATGACAAATCCAAGGCCCAGTACTGTGTGGGCGACTACAAGTGTGGTCATGCCGAGCTCAATTTTGAATAGGGAAAAATAGCTCACGAGACTGAGTGCGAGCATGGTTTCAGGGATGATCAAATTTCCATAGAAAAGGGGAATGATTCTTTGAATGCGTCCTCCGGTCGCTTTAAAAAAAATCAAGAGCACCCCCATCGCTAGACTCAAAAAAGTGGAAAGAATTGCAACACAAAGGGAAGTTCCAAGAGAAGCCCAAATTTCCCGAGTATTGAAAAGTTCTTGATACCACTTCAACGTGCAATGATCCCAAGGAGCGGGGAATCTTTTGGCGTTAAATGAAAATAGAACTAAAATGAGGACGGGTAGATATAAAAACGCATAGGAAAGTGCAACGACGCAGACGCCGCCACATGAGATCCAAGATGGTTTTCTCATCGCACCGTCCTCGTCAGATATGTTGATATCTGTCTGAATACGCAGTGTATGACACATGCTGCTCCTGCGAGAAACAGACAGCTAAGCGCCATGAAAGCGGCTCCAAGCTCTTGCGTTTCACTGCCCAAGATGTATTGGGAGACGACGCTACCGACGAAATACTGTTTATCACCCCCCATCAGTTCTGGAATGATGAATTCACCAAAAGCGGGGACGAACACCAAGAAAAAACCGGTGCGTACGCCGGGTAGTGTCAGAGGCAGTACGATTTTAATGAATGTTTGCCGCAAAGAAGCTCCTAGATCGTTCGATGCTTCTAGGAGTTCTTTATCAAACTTTTCCAAAGAGGAAAAAATGGGTAGAACCATAAAGGGTAAAAAGCAGTAGACCATCATGAGAAGTACGGAAAAAGGAGAATTTAAGAAATGGATGGGCGTTTGAGTGAGACCCAAAGCGAGGAGGAGGTTATTGAGAAATCCGGTCTGTTCTAAGGCGAAAAACCAAGCGTAGACATGCAGTAGGAAGTTAGTCCAAAAAGGGACAATTAAAAAAAAGAGCAATGTGGTTTGGTGCCGTCCGCTGCGAAAGGCGATAAAATGTGCCAGGGGAAAGGCAATCAACAAGCAAAGAAGTGCGGTGACGGTGGCTAATATGAGGGAGTATGCAATGACATTTAAATGCATTTTGGAAAAAAGTGAGCCCAAATACTGCATGGTCCAACCTTGGAAAGTACCAGTATCTGAGCATCGCCAGCAGCTACTCGAAATCGTCAAAATCAGGGGCAGATAGAAGAAGATCAGCTGCCAGACCAAAGCCGGAGATCCGATGGCAAAGAAACGGTGAGTTTTCCCATTTTGTTGGATCTTGTGAAACAAAGCATGCATCTGTCTTTCTCTATTGTTCCAAAAGCAGTGTATTTTCTTTTTGCCAACACAGATGCACTTCGTCATCATAGTCGATGTTTTCCGTAAAGATGTGCTCCTCGTTTTGTTTAAAAACCCGTATTTTAAATCTGTTATTGACAATGACACTGTATTGAGTAGAACGTCCATAATACACGATTTGCGAAACAATTCCCTTCAGCCTATTTGAAGAGGGGTATGATCCTTCTTGTTTTGTAATCACAATTTTTTCAGGGCGCACACTCATCGAAGCTGTGCACCCTTCTTTCATCCACCCTTTTTTTTCTGGGATGTGCAGAGAAAACCGACCTAGATTTGGAATTTTGATGGTGGGGTTGCTTTCCAATTGGCACAGAGTTCCTTTGAGTAAATTGGTGGTTCCGACAAACTTAGCGACAAAACTCGAAATTGGAAATTCATAGATTTCTTTTGGTGTACCTATCTGCTCGATCTCTCCTTGGTGGTTCATGATAGCCATATGGTCTGCGACTGTCAGTGCTTCAAATTGATCGTGGGTGACGTAGACAAATGTCGTTTGTAGCTCATCTTGTAGATCGATCAGTTCAACGAGCATTTTTTCCCTGAGTTTAAAATCAAGTGCGGCAAGTGGTTCATCGAGCAATAAGACATCTGGCTGATTGATCACCGCACGTGCTAAGGCGACCCTTTGCTGCTGCCCTCCAGACAATTGGTTGCGGAACTTAAAGGCGTGGTCTTCTAGATGAAAGACCCGAAGCATTTTTTGCACCTTTTCTTCGACTGATCCGTTTTGATGGCCTTGAATGCGCAAGCTATAAGCGATATTTTCAAATACGTTGAAATGGGGGAAAAGGGCGTAATTTTGAAAAACAATGTTGACACTTCGTCGATTGACCGGAAGCTTGGTAATTTCTTTATTTCCGATGTAAATCGCCCCGTAGTCGAGATTTTCGAAGCCGGCGATCAGCCGCAGCAGGGTGGTTTTTCCGCATCCACTTGGGCCCAAAAGGGCAAAGAACTCCCCCGATGGAATGGTGAGGTTGACCCGATGTAAAATGTGCCTGTCATGGAAAGACTTGGTCACTTCTTTTAGTTGAATTCTTCTCAAGTGTTCTCCCTGCTTTTAAGGGAGTCAATTTTATCCTAATTTTTTTTTAAAACAATCATTTTCTTCGAGAAAGATTAATTTTCTTTGAATTGAATCATCTAATTTTAAAAAAATTAAATAGGTTATGCGGCGGAGTTGTTGAAAATAGTGTAAGTTCTTATTTCTGCCATCGGATCTTGGCACCCGTTCAGGATGAGGTAAAACAATAAAAGTTAATATAGCTGTAATAGAAAAGACACAATCAGACAGTTATGATAAAATATAACAAAAACAAAACAGGTTGCAAATACCGAAGCCAAGCTGCCATTGAGCGGTAGGGATTGGCTTCCGTGAGCAACCAAAGTACACAAAAAACATTAAAAATAAGCTCGGGCTTCTGAAGTGCGCAGAAACCTTTGGAAACGTCACCGAGGCTTGCAAAGTGATGGGATATTCTAGAGACAGTTTTTATCGCTTTAAAAATCTGTACGAAACCGTGCGATAAGAAGTGCTTAGAGATTGTTTTCATAGAAAGCCTTGCCTTAAAAACTGTGTTGATCAAATGGTCGAAGATGGGGTACGGGGAATACCGCGGCAAGAAAGAAAGTCATGAATATGAGCTTTATCTTTCAATAGAAGATATAGAAGAACACAAGCAAAGTCCCCTCAAACACATGGGATATGCGAACGGTTTCATCAGACGATCCGGAATGAGTTCTATGTAACGGCATTTAGACAGAAAATTTATTTTAGCGTTGAAGAACTAGAAGGAGATGTAGGAAAATAGATGGAAGAGTACAATGAAAGCCGCCCCCATAGTGGAAAATATTGCTATGGCAAAGCGCCTTGGGAAACTTTCAAAGAGTCAAAGCGCCCTTAGCACAAGCAAAAATGCTGGGCGAAATAAATCTAAAAACAAGTACTGTTGGATCACAAGTGACTGTAAGGTGAAGTCTTGTTTAAGACACTCCTCGATTACAATTCTCCAAAATGGTGAGCTTTTTGAAGCTAAAAAAACTGATTTATATCATCCTCCTTGCCTGCTGTTTTGCCCCTTCTTACCTCTTCATAAAACTAGGCATCGAAGAATTTCCACCCTGCACTATTGTTTTTTTGAGGGTATTTCTTGCGGCTTGTGTTCTCCACCTCTTACTGAAAGCTCAAAAAAGATCTTTTTGGGATTACCGCCACTACTTAAAACACTTTCTAAATATGGGAATCGCCGCCTGTGCCCTTCCCTTTTTTCTCATTACCTACAGCGAAAAAAGCATTTCAAGTGGTCTTGCCGGCTTGATCAACGGCTCAGTGCCGATTTTCACCGCAATCATGGCTCATTTTTATCTTCCCAAAGATGTTTTAACTCCACAAAAAGTGTTGGGTATCTCAATAGGTGTGACCGGTCTTGCTTTCGTCTTGTTTCCCCACTTTGGAGGGGATGCTCAACAGACGAGCGGTATCCTCATGGTCATTTTATCATCAATTTCCTATGCCTTTGGCATGGTTTATGCAAAAAAGCATTTACGAGGTCTTCCTCCTCTGATTGCTCCGACATGGCAGCTTACCTTAGCTTCACTTATTTTATTCCCCTTGTGCCTCTTGATCGACAAACCCCATCACTTTCCTCTACCCTCTCTAAGTGCCGTGAGCGCCATTCTCGGGCTTGCCCTCATCGGTTCAGCCTTGGCTTTTGTTTTATATTATCAGATCATTGAGATAGCGGGAGCCTCTGATCTCTCCTTGTGCACCTTTCTCTTTCCCTTGATTGCTGTTTTCCTCGGTGTGATCTTTTTAAATGAGCAATTGCATTGGTATTCCTATCTGGGAGGAGGCCTGATTTTATCTGGACTGGGAGTGGGAACAGAGATGTTCATATGGTCTAAGAGCACATCAACTGATTGAATCTCCCCATGACCAAAGCCAGAGGATTGCGTCACGTCATTGTTCAATTAAATATTTATTCAAATCATCAATTATCGAGAGGGAGTCATCTTCTGTATTAACCTGGACGATCGGGCAATCCCACCTGTTTAGGGTTGGGATGAAAGCTCGCCTTGACTTTGAGGTTTTTTCTTGTAAAATGCTTTTTCCGATAACCCTCGGGCTTAGATGGTTTGGGTATCAATATAATCGATCATGTGAAAATTGCTGTTGCTCTATCAGGGGGCGTTGATTCCTCAGTTTCCGCTTACTTGCTCAAACGAGCGGGCCATGACGTCTTTGGACTTTTCATGAAAAATTGGGAAGAAAAAGACCAGAGTGGACGTTGCCTATACGAGAAAGATCACGAAGACGTTATCAGAATATGCCACACACTTGATATTCCCTATTATGGGATCAATCTGTCTCAGTCCTATTGGGATTTGGTCTTCACCCGTTTTCTCAGTGAAATCAAACTCGGTTACACCCCCAACCCAGATATCCTCTGTAACCAAGAAATCAAATTCAATGTTTTTTACCAAAAAGCGCTTTCCCTCGGAGCAGATGCTCTGGCAACTGGACACTACTGCCAGAAAAAAAGGGGGCAACTCTTTAAAGGAGCAGATAGCACAAAAGATCAGAGTTATTTCCTTTATACCATCAAAAAACAAGTATTAGAAAACGTGGTATTTCCCATCGGTGACAGGTTTAAAACCGATGTGCGAACACTTGCTCAAAATGCGGGTCTTTCTGTTTTTAACAAAAGGGATAGCACTGGTATTTGCTTTATTGGGAAACGAAGATTTAAATCTTTTTTAGAAAATTACATCCCCCAAAGACCGGGACACTTTCACAACCTAAAAGGGCAAGTGATTGGGTCTCATGATGGTGCTTTTTACTATACGATTGGTCAACGGAAAGGGATGGGGATCGGAGGAGCTGGGAACGCTTGGTTCGTGGCTAAAAAAGACATCAAAAACAACGTCATCACCCTAGTCCAGGGCAGCGATCATCCCGCTCTTTTTTCTCATGAACTCTTTGCCACCGATCCATCTTGGATTCTAGGTGCACCCCCCCTCCTGCCCTGCGCTTGCAAAGCAAAAATTCGTTACCGACAAATTGAGCAAGCCTGCGTGATTACGTCCATACACAACAAGACATTGCATGTGATGTTCCCGCATCCCATGAGAGCCATTACCCCCCGTCAATCCATTGTATTTTATCAAGACACAACCTGTTTAGGTGGCGCCCTCATCGAACGAGCCGGTCCTTCTCTTTGGGAGCAGTCATCCTCTTGCAAAAAACACTTTAAAGGCGGCGTGTAGATCTCGACTTGTGCGGAGGTAAGCATAAGTAAACAAAGTTAAGAGAAAAATTGCTAAACGACATACAAATGCAAAAAGTTTCCCCACATCGACAATCACAAGGGAAGAGACAGAGGTGAGCAGCCAAGCTAAGAGGCATCCGATGAAAAGACGGAGTAGATCTTTGCAAGGGTAGTGCCACTTCCAGTTTCGGTGACGCAATAAAAAGTGCAAGATAAAAAAATGCACCCAAAGAGAGGCGCTCGTCGCCCACGCTACACTTGCAGGGCTGAGCTTGAGCACGAACACGCACAAGCCATTTAAAAAAATGTTGAGTCCTACCGAAATACCCGCCACATTCGCCGGAGTTCTGGCGCGCTCTCTCGCATAAAAAACAGCAGACTGCAGCATGATCAAAGAAGAGGGAATCAAGCCCAAACTATAAGCCCATAAACAGCGCACCGTCTGCGTAACAGCATGATGAGAAAAGCGTCCACGTCCATAAACCACATCGATTAGAAGATCACCCAGAGCAAGAATACCGATTGTGCATACGAGCATCAGAGTTAGGATCAATCGCATACCAAAGGCGAACATCTCTTTGCCCTCCTCCATACGCCCCTCTTTGATCTTACGAGAAAAAAGCGGCACTAATGTATGCACCGTCGCCATGCCGAACATAGCTAATGCCAATTGATGAAAACGACTTGCGTACCACAGGTAAACCGGTCCACTCAAATCGGCGCAGCGCGCGAAAATGGTGTCCAAACACCCATTAATTTGCGCTGCCCCTACCCCTAAAGCAACCCAACGAAACGAGCAGACAATTTTTTTTACCTCTAAGCCTATGTTCCACTGAACCCACTGTTTGAGTTTTCTTCCGGCAATGCGCCATACAAATGGGACAGTCATAGCCCATTGGAAAAAAAAACCAGCCAAAACCCAATGCACGAGAAATAGCACACCGACTTCCGGTCCTTGCCTTTTCAAATAACATGCCCCGCTCATCCACACTAAATTGCAAATAGCGGGTGCTACATTGGGCAGGAAAAAAGCATTATGGCACTGCAAGAGTGAGAGATTCAGCCCGTAAAGACACGCTAAGATTAAACAGGGGATCAAATCCCTCATCATCTGCATCACTTCTCGAGTCCCCGCCGCAAAAGACGGGAGGGTTAAAAAAAGGGTGAGACTTCCCTCGATACAAACCACTACTACTGTCACTGCAACGAATAAAAAAAAGGTCAGTTTGCGAAAAAAAGCATATGCTTGCTGGGGATCTCGGCTGCGCAATCCCTGAAAGTGGGGGACAAACACCGATTGTAGAGGGCCTTCGCCAAAGAATCTACGAAGCAAATTTGAAAAACGGAAGACCATCATGAAAGATGCCACGGTGGGGTGATCTCCAAAGGCATAGGCCATGATGAGATCGCGACCTAGTCCGGTTAAGCGACTTAAAAAAAGTCCCGAGACAAACCGTTTGATTCCAGAAGAAAAAAAAGTTGTAAATTGACACACCGTCATTTTGATATTTTCCTACATACTCGTTCTCCTTATCAAGGGAAAATAGGATTAAAAGTCTAGGTATAGCAATGCATATTGGCTAAGGATTGGCAAAAAACAAAGTGCCCTTTAAAATGGGGGGAGGCAAATACCTTATCCATCCTCAACCCTCCTTTATCCACGTGCCGGAGCTCGCTGAGAAAAATATCAAAAAAAAACCAAGAGCGACTTACGGTTGGGTGGTTTTCACCGTGAGCGTGCTTTTTGTTTTCTACAAATACATCTTGGAAGTGTCTCCGAGCATCATGACCAAGCATTTCATGTTGGAGTTTAATATTGATGCCGCCATAGTAGGTCATATCGCCGCTTCCTACTATTACGCTTACACTATCATGCAAATTCCAGGTGGACTACTCGTCGATGCTTTCGGCCCGAGGATAGTGGCCACAGCAAGCCTGATCTGCTGCTCTTTTGGCGCGCTTGTTTTTGGTGCTAGCCAACATCTCACGCTCACTGTTGTTTCCCGTTTTTGCATGGGAATCGGAGGAAGTGTTGCCATCTTGAACACCTTTAAAATCATCTCAAACTGGTTTCCTTCCCGCCGATTTGCTTTTTTAGCCGGTCTTACTCTCACTTTGGGAACGCTCGGGGCAGCCTTTGGACAAGCACCACTATCTCATCTCATCACTTTTATCGGATGGCGCCAGTCCTTTTTTGATCTCGCTCTCTTCGGTTTTCTTCTTACGGCGCTCTTTTTTCTTCTCATACGCAACAAGCCCAAACATGTCGTTTACGACGTCATCCCAAAGACCCGAACTGAGGTCAAGTTATCGCATGCCCTGCTTCACATTATGCGTTCTAAACAAACCTGGCTCCTTTCCTTTTATTCAGGTCTAGCTTTTACTCCCATCCTTTCATTCGCTGGTCTTTGGGGAGTCTCCTTTATCGAAACAAAGTACCAACTCGAACGTACACATGCCTCTTTTTTGATTTCTCTAGTCTTCGTCGGTTTTGCCATTGGCGCTCCCCTATTTGGCTGGTACTCCTCTCATATAGGAAAGAGAAAACCTGTCATGTTGTGGGGAACTTTTTCTGCTTTTTGCTTGCTCACGCTCGCGATCTACCTCCCCCCCATTTCCATTTCCCTCTATGCCATCCTAACGTTGCTCATAGGTTTGAGTCTCTCCGCATTCTTGCTTTCTTTTTCCGTCATCCACGAGATCAATGTACCCTTGATGACTGCCACGGCTATTGGCTTGATGAACACATTTAACAGCTTGATCGGAGCGCTTACAGACCCGCTTATTGGTTTTTTTATCGATCTTATTCACAAATTCAAAGAGCAACCTTCCCTTCTTGCCTCTCCGCTTGTGGATTACCACCTCTCACTTGCGATTCTTCCCTTTTACCTATTCATCTGTTTGATTCTTCTGCGTTTTGTCAAAGAGAGTCATTGCACCCAAACAACCGCAATAGAGGGAGATATCAGATAAAGTACTTGTACTCAGAATTCAACATTCCTTATGATGCTCGCCACACTCCTTGTCGGGGGCAGTAGCTCAGTGGTTAGAGCAGCGGACTCATAATCCGTTGGTCGTTGGTTCAAGTCCATCCTGCCCCACTCTTTAAATCACCTATAATCAAGAGGGTTAAAAAGATGAAAAAACTCACTAATCAAAATGGCAAAACAAACCCATGGACCACCTGAGGACCGCTAGATGACAATACGTAGGAATAAACAGTCCCCCTTGCAGGCTAACTCAACAAACGAAACAGGAGTGAGTATGAATATCCTCCAAGGCCATTGAGCGCCGCATTTCAAAAAATGGCGTCCTTTCTTACAGATTCAGGATCAGACTAGCAGGGCAAAGAGCCATCTCCAAAACGTTTAAGAATCTCACCCATGCCAAGCATCGGAAAAGGATCGCTGAAGCTGCGGTTGAGAAAGGAGAGTATTTACATCACGCCAGAGAAGAAAGGCAGCCATTATCAAAAGCTATCCAAAAATACATTGAAGAGATTCTCCCTCATAAACCCAAAAATGTATACAACGTCAAACAGCAATTATGTCATCTCGCTTGCGCGAGCAGGGATTCTTCCAAATGATTTTGAAAAAGAGCGAGAGCTCGAAGAAGACATCTATGATCTGATGTACGGAAAAGGCAGTTCATTGCAACTCATTCATGCACTAGAAAATAGCTACGATCATATAATCATCCCGGTCGTTTTACAAAAGACTTATAGAAATGACACCATTTTGCAATGCGGCTTTTTAAAAAAAGGGTGGAAGAAAACCGCACGGTTTTGCAAAGAACACAAAAAAAAAATCATCATAGGGACAACTGCTGTTCTCGGATGAGGCGCTCTATTTTTAGCATGTAAAAAACACCTTCTTCTCATCCCGTAGCTTCGGCTGTACTAGGATCTGCTGCGGCCACTTTTCACAGCAATGGTGACCTTTGTTTAATACTTCCAGATATGAAGTAAGCAAGCCAGAGCTGTGATAGGAGGAGTCTGCAAGGAAGCTGTCCTTACGAAGAGCTTGCACAATCCCTAACGAAATATGAGCAACTACAGTTTCTTCCACTGATCAAGGAAGAAAGAGCCTCTTTGCTATCTGTGCACTCACAAGTATTGCAGAATGTGGGAGACAGGCTAGATAAGTCCATGAAGGCCTTTTTCCGAAGAGTCAAAGCAAAGGAGAAGGCTGGGTTCCCTCGCTTTCGTGATCGACATAGGTATGACAGCTTTTGCTATACCCAAAAAAAATGAAAATTTCGCTTTATAGCAAAGTCAATAGGATGAATTACAGCTGAGGAGAAATAAGAGAAAGTGGATTTTTTGAGTTTTGGGAGCTATTAGAGTGAAAAAGCCCTATCTAAGACAGACTCGATGTCTTTAAATGTTTTGGCCCTCGGACTAGATGGCTTGGGTAGCAACCCTAAAAGCCTTCGCCTTTAGGCGAGGGAGTAGTCACCACATCAGTGAATGTCAAAGTTCAACAGCGCTAGATGCATCACATTTTGGGGTTTTCATGGCCTTTCTACAATGTTCTCTATGCTCTTTTCAGGGTGCACTATGCTGATGCAACAGTGTGCTGCTATTTTTTCTCCTTTAAAAGAGAGGGAAGCAAATCCCGATCGGGGTCTATAATGGAGAGGTTACATGCCTTTTGGTCTATACCAAACAACACAGCTTGGTCTTGCATCGTAGAAAAGATCTGATAGTAGGCCATAAGGTATCCTCTATCAAACCCATTATCATCACTGGTTGCTGGGTCATCCAATTGTGCTTGTTCTTCCATTGCCGTTTCTTTGAGAATTGTCATTAAATCGTAAATATATCCTTCAACCTTTTCTTCGGTTAGAGGCTCGATCATGTCCTTTATTCGACGATCTGCCTCAGGATTGCTCTTCATTCCGAGCAGATCTGCCTCTGGTTCTATATCCGCTAATCCCAAATCTTTTCTATCTATCCATAACGCAATTGTATAATTTCTGAAATCCTTAAGAATATGAGCGTAGCCCATTAGTAGCCCCGTATTATAAGTTGTGGGAGCTCCTACTAGGGAACCTACTTTTTCTTTCGCTTGAAAGGCCTGCTTTTTAATCAGCGCGATCGTTGCAAAAATGTATTTTCTAAGTTTGCTATTCTCCATAATTCATCCTTTCCTCGAGAATTTCTTCAAGCCACTCTATCTGTTCTTCCCACCCTTTTATCTCGCTCGACCATCTCTTCATCTGTCTAGCTTGGTGTTCTGGGGTTAAGCTGTCCCAATCTACATCTTTATATGCCTCTTTCGGATTCGCAATTTTCTCTTTGTGCTCAGCAATGTTTTTTTTGTGGCTCCTAATACTTTTCTGGTTCTCTTTGGCCGGTTTGCTCATGGCGTCTCTTACTGTTTTCGCGTGTCTTTTTTGCTTGATCGCTTTTTCATACACTTTGCTTTTCTCTAAGGGAACTATCCTGTCTTTTCCAATGTGCGCAGCCCTGTCTAAGACTTTTCCCGCTTTTTTATACTTTTTAGCCTGCGAAAGGGTTTTGCCCGCTTTTATGACTTCTTTACCAGAAGATCCTGGGAAGGGAGGAGTCCCATAAGTGAACTCATTTCTCGGATCGTTAGCTTTTGCATCTGGCGTAAAATCTTTTGCCTGATCAGTGGAGAAGATGTAATCGATCACTTGATGTCCTTTGAAGGCGATCCGTTCGTAGTATTCCACTTGACCTTCCATTTCCTTTTCTGCGGTTATAGCACGCTCATCGGGTATCAACTTCTTTACGCAATCGGGCTTAAATTTTTCTACGCAGTCTCCCACCTCCTGACAAAACTGTGGCACGATTTTTACAATATCAGTGATTTCGTCATAGATTTCATGTGCGATACCAGATCCGATTGCTTTTGCTACTTGAATAAAAGAAGTCTCATCCCCACTTTTATGAGAAGATGATTCCTCTTGACTCAAGGCATCTTTCACAGATAACGCATACCTTTCTATTCCCTCTTCCAGGATAGGAGAAACAGCGTGATCGAGGAAACAAGGAAGCTCTTCTCAGGGAAAAGCAAAGCTGTAGGATAGTGCGTCTCTTGACTCTACTGGCTCTGATTCAAATGATGCTCTTTCTTGCTGCAAGGTATTTTGCAAAGATGTCGGATCTCTTTCTATATTCTCTTGTATATGAGGGGCGAGGTAATCAAGCGGATAAGGAGACTCTTTGCAAGGATCACAGGCCGCAGATTTCTCCTCTCGCAGCTCTGGCTTGCTTACTTCATGTCTGGCAGTATTAAAAGGATCATCATTGCTGTGAAAAGTTGCTGCAGGATCCTCCAGTGCAGCCGAGGCTGCGGGATGAGAAGAAGGCTGTTTTTTACATGCTAAAAATAAAGCTCCTCCTCCGAGAACAGCAGCTGTCCCTATGATGATTTCTTTTTTGTGTTTCTTGCAAAACCGTGCGGTTTTCTTCCACACCTTTTTGGCCACTTTTTTGGTTTTCTTCCACACTTTTTTTAAAAAGCCGCATTGCAAAATAGTGTCATTTGCATAAATCCCCTGTAAAACGGCCGGGATGATTGTATGATCGTAGCTATTTTCTAGTGCATGAATGAGTTGCAATGGGCTGCCTTTTCCATACATCAGATCATAGATGTCTTCTTCGAGCTTTTGCGCTTTTTCAAAATCATTTGGAAGAATCCCTGCTCGCGCAAGCAAGATGACATAATTGGTGATTTTTTCAAACTCTGCGAGTGAGTATTTTTCTTCGGGGGTTCCAAACTCTAAGTCTTCGAGCATGTCGATGACTTCATCATATGTGGTGGGCACGTTCCATTTTTCTTGGATTTGATAATCTGGAGTTTCATCCCAAGCATCTTCAGTCCAATGCGCTTCACTCGCTGCACAAGAGGGGGAATGCCCCGGATGAGCAAACAAAGAGGGCGTAGTTGCTAAAAGAATGTAGTAGATGAGATCTCTAATTTTTTGCATTTTTTCCCTTGGTGCAACGTGCTGAATGTAGGATATTCTACCGTTAAAATGGTTAAATAGTAAAATATTTACTGAGTGCACGAAAATTAGAAAGCGTGGGCAGGCCCTTTGCTGCAACGACTCTATGGAGGAAAACTTTTTACGGGACGTAAGAGCAAAGGGGGATCTTTCTTGGAGTGCGTTTTTCGCAATTGAAAAGAAGAGGGTTGCCAGAGGGTTGAGCGCTTCCCTTTGAGCTGGTTTGTGGGAACAAAAAAGCCAGGAATCGGTATCGGATAGTACCCAGTCCCTGATCGAGAATGGGTTATTTGATTTTTTGAGGAGCTCAAGGGGGCGAATGTAGTTCGCAATAGTCGCCCTGATGGAGACCGTTGTTTTTTCTCCCTTGGGTTCAACGTAAGTGCCAATAGATGAGCCCCACCACGTAGTGTTTGGGCAGGGTCTTTTTGAGTTTTCTGCGCAGAGAAAAAATAGCTAGCCCAAGAATACCAAAGGGGATCAATTTCCCAAAGCACAGCCCTATCCCTAGAGGTGCACCAATACAAAAAAAATCAACTAATTCCATACCCAAAATCATCTTGGGTTGGTCCAGATACCTGTAGATGTGTCGTTGGTGCATCATTGACCCCATCCCCATGTACCTTGGTCTGTGCTCTCCTTGATGATTTGGATCTTCAAGAGAGTGTTGACTGTACCCTCAAAGTTTCCGAGGATGATCGCCGCCATCAAAGCAGTGATCACCATTTTCCAATTGCCCCTGAATGCAGCGAAGCCTCCGCAACTGAGGGTCCCCGACATGAGAATCCAGAAGAGCGGGGACCCTCTGGAAACAACCGACTTCAAAATAGATTGGACTCCTCTGAGGGGTTCGTTGATGTCACCAAAACCCGGTGCAGGAAGAAAGAGCATGAGAAAAAAACATGTACCGCACACCAAAAAAGTTGGCATAGGGTGACTCTTGAGAAATTTCAAATCTTTCATGTAAACCTCCTTTTGGTCTGTGACTATTCCCTCGCATAAAGGCGAAGGCTTCTCCACCCAGCTCTAGCGGGTGAGGATGTTAGGGTGCAATAGTGGTGCAGTAAAATGCTTTTACCATGATCAACCAAAAAAATTGAGTAGCATTCATTACGTGACTCCTTTATAAGGAGTGCGATAGTGATAGGTTCTTTTTGGTTAAATGGCAGTTAGCACTCCCTCATAATCCGTTGGTCGTTGGTTCAAGTCCATCCTGTCACTATTTCAATCACCTATAATCGGAGGTTTAAGAAGATGAAAAAACTGACTAATAAAGATGGCAAAACAAACCCATAGACCATCTGAGGACCGCTAGATGACAACACGTAGGGATAAACATCCTCCCCTTGCAAGCTAACTCAACGAGCAAAACAGGAGTGACTATGAATATCCCCCAAGGCATTGATCGCCGCATCTCAAAAAATGACACCTTTTCTTACAGAGTCAGCATCAGCTTAGCAAGGCAAAGAGTCATCTCTAATTGGAAGAGTTGTATTTGTGTATTGAGTGCACTAGCAATCTCTCTTTCTGCATTTTCATTGGAAGCAGAAACTAAATCAATAGCAATTATAGGGGCAGGGCCTTCTGGTCTTGTGACAGCTAAATCCGCTCTTGAAATAGGGTTTATTCCCACTGTCTTCGAAAAATCGGAAGACATTGGAGGAATTTGGCATCCACAATTAGGAGCTACTTGGAATTCTTTAAGTACAAATTTATCCCGTTTTAGTTGTATGTTCTCTGACTTTCCTTGGTCTTCTGAAGTGTGTATGTTTCCCAATCAATTTAAAATGTTCCAATACCTCGAACAATATGCGAAGCAGTTCGGCATTTTTTCTTATATTCGAACCTCTACGGAAGTGCTTCAAGTGCAATACATTAGTTGGAGAAATCAATGGAAAATTACATGGAGGGATTCGAAAAACTCCCAAACAGATTTTTTTGATTTTGTCGCAGTGTGTTCAGGGTTTTTTCCCAGCCTTTTTATCCAGAATTACGGTCTTATACATTTTCTGGGGAAATGATACACGCTAAAGACTATAAAAATTCTCGTTCTTTTCGTGATAAAACTGTGGTGGTGGTGGGAAATGCTTTTAGCGGTGTAGAAATTGCAGCTGATCTTGCTGGGTCAGCGAAAGAAGTGATTCACATTAGCTCAAGGCCTGTATGGGTTTTAAATCGCTATTTAAATGGAAATATACCTTTGGATCTACTCTTTTATCAAAGATCATCTCTTAATCACTTCGATCTTAAAGAGGAGGAAACACATCAAGCGGCGCATCGAAAGCTTTCAAGCTTTTCTAGGCAACAGTTTATTTCTTCCCTTTTGGATCCCCTTAAAGAATATGGCACTCAACCCCCTTTGCTAGCGATTTCAGACACATATTTGGACTTGGTAAAAGAAAGTAAAATTAAATTGCAATGGGGGCGTGTTGTTTCTCTCGACGGGAGATACATATTCCTTAAAAATGGAGAGCATGTAGTAGCCGATGTCGTCATTTTTTGTACGGGATATAAAAATTCCCTTCCTTTTTTTGATCAAAAACAACGAACGACATTACAGTTTGAACCCTCTGATCAGTTTCTGCCCCTTCCTCTTCACAAAATTACTTTTCATCCCAGTTTTCCTAATCTGGCTTTTGTGGGTATGTATCGAGGTCCTTACTTTGGAATCATGGAGCTGCAGGCACGATGGGCTATGCTTGCTTTTGCCAATCCCGGGAGGTATTATCCTTCGAAAGAGGTCATGCATGCAGGCATAAAAGACGCCTTGAAGGTTCGTTGTCTTAACCCAAGACCACAATTTCCTTACGGAGATTATATAGGCCTCGCAGACGGTTTGGCAAAAGAAATAGGTGTTTACCCCGATCTGGAGAAACTTTCAGCTAGAGATCGAGAAGTTATTATTCGTTCTCCCGTTATCCCATCTATTTATCGTTTCGTGGGCCCTTTCGCTCATCCTGATTTAGCATTTGATATTGTAAGTGAATGTGAAGTAATGATGAATCATATGAAGCTTAAGAAAAAAGCAGCTTAAGAGAGAATGTTCGAAATGGCTATTCTTTCAATTAATTCTCTTTTTCAACACAGCCGATCAAAGTGAAAAAAATATTTGATTTATTAAGAGGCGACTGGACTATTTATCGAACAATGACCGCTGTAACGGGTGCTTCTTTAGGAAAATTTAAAGGTACAGTTTCATTTGTTTCTGATAAAGAAAGAATGATTCTTTCTTATAAAGAAAAAGGAGATTTAAAAACTTTTAATAAAAAAATTAAAGTTTTTAAAAATTATGTTTATAAATTTAATAGCAGAGAAAACTTCTTTGAAGTGTATTTCGATGAAAAACCTCTTCGGTTTTTCCATGCTGTTAAATGGAAGGAAGCTCAAGGTGGCATTATGGTAGGTCAGGGTAGCACTCACAAATGTTCTCAAGACATTTATCAGCTAAGCTATCAGCTTTTCAGTGGGCATTTATTGTTTGTAAACTGTAAAGTTTCAGGACCAAAGAAAAATTACATAATTAATAGTACGTTTTTTAAACTATAAGTATCTGTTCAGGGGGGAATGACAAAATAAAGATTAAAGGTGTAACATAGCGCTCCATGGGGCTTTCTTATGATGGATTACTTGCGACCATAGCGCGCTTACAAAAGCAAACTTTCGGTTCTTGAAAAAGCAACTGTTCAACTACAGGAAAAAAATACAAGGCTTAAGAAAGAGAATGCGGGGCTCAAACAGTGCCTTGCTCTTGATTCTACCAATGGAGAAAAAAAGTCTCGAAAGCCTTCAATCCAAGCTTCAAAGCCTTCCAAAAAAGAGTGGATCAAAGCAAAATTGCCTATGTCGATGAAACGAACTTGGGACAAGAAGCCCGAAACTGCTACATTTGGACGGCAACAACAAATCAAGACACTCTCCTTCGTATTTTAAAGGCAAGAGGGTTGCACAGCCTCAATAAAATTAGACCGAGAGATCTCACCTAAGGAATTACCGTTACCGACAGATACCAAATCTATGACTATAAGGGACAGCAATACTGTCTGCCCCATCTCTACAGAGATTTTAAAATATTTGATTTAGAGAGATGGCCTTGAAAAAGAATTTGCCCTTAGAGTCCTTTTTGAAATGGATGAGATATTTAAAGCATTGCGTGAAAAATGTAGAAAAACCATTCAGGCGGGTAGGCTATCGGAAGAAAAAACTCAAAAATATCCTCTAGGATGCTCTTGCAAATGGATCGGATAAAATGTTTCGGTTTGCAGACAGGCTGCTTATAGATTTATGTCCTAAACAAGACTTGACCTTACGGTCACTTGTGATCCAACAGTACTTTCTTTCAGATTTATTTCGCCCAGCATTTTGGCTTGTGCTAAGGGCGCTTTAACTCTTAAAAGTGTCCTAAGGCGTTTTGCCATAGCAAGATTTTCCACTATGGGGACGGCTCGCATTGTACTCTTTCATCCATTTTCCTACATCTTCTTGTAGTGCTTCAACGCTAGAGTAAATTATCTTTCTAAATGCCGTTGCATAGAACTCATTGTGGATCGTCTGATGAAACCGTTCGCATATCCCATTTGTGTAAAGGGACTTTGCTTTTGTTTTTCTATATCTTCTATTGAGAGATAAAGCTCATATTCATGACTTTCTCTCTTGCCGCAGTATTCCATCCCCTATCAATCAGAGCCCGTAGAATGCGCAGATCTTGCTCTTCAAACCAAGGGACAACTTTATCATTGAGTACTTCTGCAGCTACGAGTGCGTTTTTTCTGTCACAGAGCTTCAAAAAAGCAACTCGTGAGTAAGTGTCAATCACGGTGTGTTGGTAAATCCTTCCAACTCCCTTAATGCATCCTAAATAATAGGTGTTTTGACCAAGAAGATAGCCAGAATGCTCGGTCTCGATTTCTCACCGAGATTCCTTTTCCTCTTTGGCCTTTTCTAAGGAATTTTTGGAAGCTCTTTTTCAACACAGTCGTGGTGCCTTGCTTGGGAAGGGGAAAGACACGCGCCATATGATCGATCTAAGGTGCTGTGGTTTGGCCCGGATTGTGCGTCAAGCTCAGCATCGAGATGTGGCGGATTGCGGATTCAAAAGTATCCGGATTCCGAATGAGATTCAACGCGCTTTGAGTGAGTTTTTCAATCACAGATTTGGGATACCATTCAATTGTCTCGAGGTGGCCTAGTGCCGTGCTCGCCGCTATGTTTTTTACTTTTTCTGCAGAGGTCTGTTGATCGAGTTGCATGGCCGCTTCCCTGATGTTTTCTAACTCGGCTTGGGATGCGTAAACATTGTGCTCTATTTCAATGAGCGTAGCTTTGGCTTGTTGTAAATACATGATATTATCAGGTGATTGCCCAAGCTTTTGCATGCTTTGGTAAAAAGATGCGACATGCGGTATGACTTTTTGATGTAAAATGGCGTTCACCCGTCTTGCATGGGCTGAGGCTCGCTCTTTTCCCTTTGCTACTTGATCGAGAGATCGCTGCATCTCTTCATATTTTTTTAAAAATCGAAGCGCGTGTCTATTGATTGTTGTGAGCACTTCTCGCTTATCAGTCTCGCTTCTAGCAAAATTAAAATCCCGGAAACCTTCCTCTATTTGTCGAATAAATGTTCCTCTGTGTTGATCATCAATGTTTCTGATAGCCATGTGTTTCTTGAAGAGATGATCATCGAAAAAGTCGATGACTTGGACTAATTGTTGACAGGTTGTTTTTGAGTCATTTTTGAGGTTTTCAATAACTTGACGTACCCCTTTTTCGATGATTTTCTGAGTAAGCGCTTCTAACTCTTGCTCCCTTGTCTTCTCTTTTACCTTCATCGCAGATTCTATATCGAGCCCACTTGCTGATTCTTTTAAAAATTGAGCTTGGAGATCCCGATCGCTTAATGTACGACCGAGTGTTCTCTCGATTATTTCCTTTTCTCCTTTAGAGTAATACCTTTGGATTGGCGTTTGTGGAAAAAGCTCTGTATTTGCTGTTTGCAACATTTCTAAAATCAGCGCCCTCATATTTTTTTTTCTAAAAATTGATTGATAATAGACGGCTAACTTCTCAACAATAGTGTCAATAAGCGCCTCTTCGAGTTTTTTTTTCGGCTCGACTATCTGGGGTGATGCCGCCATTGCCTGTTTCAGCTCCTGTGCTGTTTCACATTGATTGTAGTTTAAAAGCTCGAAAGTATGTACAACTGCTTCGCGCAAGATTTTTTTCGCGTAGTTCGAACCTTCTAGTTCTTCGTCTTCAGCCTCTTCTTCGCCCGATTTCTCTCCATCCAGGGACTGGTCCATTTTTCTCAGATGATCAATGAGGACTTTGTCGATCATATTTGTGTGTACTGACTGTTGGTACATCGAGGATTTGATTGTATCAATTGCTTGATGCGGCAACCTACTCCGGAGAATGCATTTCTCAATCACAAGCCAAAACAAAGAGGTTGCGATGTTTTTACACCCCATGAGTACAACATGGACGGGGATACAAATAATGTTGCAAGACCTAAACCTTGCATATGCCTGTGATTGTGATGTGTCTTGTTTCATCTTTAAAAATTGTGCAATGACATATTTGGTAATCTGCTCAACGAGTGCATCATGTTCATAACCCAAATTGAGCTTAGGGTCTTTTAAATAGGTGGCAAACAACTCTTTTTTTGTGAGAGGTAAATCATCATCTGTCCATTTTTTTAATACTTTAGTATGGGCGATGATACACCGCGTGATTCCTTCAATGGGGATGAATTGTGCCTTGTCAAGTGGGGATTTCTCCTGTCTCAAAGCGATCTCGACACAATTTTCGATGAGAAAACCAAAGAAATATCTAATAAAAAATTGGGTCATCCAAAAGAGAATCGATACTGTTGATTTAATGAGATGTTTGCGAATAGTAGATGCCTCTTGCTGATCGATCTGTTTTTTGACTTCTGAAAGAAACACCTCTTTTTGCTTTTCAGAAGGTGCACGGGCAACAGCATACATGATTTGGGTATAGGCTTTTGAAAAGCATTGATTGTCAGTGTGTGTGAAACCGCAAACAGCTGCAAATGCTGTAAAATAAGTGATTTGATCGACTAGAATTGCTTGTTCTTTGTTTAACGCATTTTCCCAGTCTGCATCCTCCGTTTCTTCTAACAAATCGAGTGTTTTTCTTTGGCACGCTCTGAGCTCTTGGACTGTCTTAAGCGAAGATGTGGTCTTTTCTCTGCTCGATGGAAAGGCACTGATTAACTCTTTTTTGAGCTCTATAAGAGCTGAAGCGGGATCTCCTTGTTCGAGTGTATATCGGATACGACCCAAACGTTGACTCAAAGCGGCTCTATATGAGGGTGTTTGTGTGTTTCTTGCCCACTCAAGGATCAGTTCAGTCCAACCTAAAGCCGTATCCAATACTTTTTGCAAGAGCGTCTCTTCGACTTCAGCGTTTCCTAAACTTTGCTCGAAAAAGTGGAGAGCATCATTCACTCTCTGGGTGAGCTCTTGCATTTGACTAAATGGCATGTGCACCTTGTTTGCTAAGCAAGCTAAGTGTGCGATGGTATCGCTTCTTGCTGCGCACTCCCAAGCAACTTTTAAGAGATTCCTTGGACAACTCATAGCAGTTTCAAGATCTCTTCGGATATTCTCTGTTTGATCAGACTGCTCCAATCGAGTTCTGATAAATAGGGAAATGTGCTCGGTCAACATTGCTAAATGTTCGGCAAGCCTTCCTTCTGGTATATTTATATACACCTGCCTTTCAATTCCCCTAAATAAAGTGGAGGTTTGATCCAGATGGCGGAGAGCATATGCCAAGCTTCTTTCTTTTTCTAAGGCATCTATGAGACTGTTATCATATTTTGAATAGTTAGTGATGAGCCTACCCAAATGAATTAAGGGGTGCGCTTTGGCTGTGGAATCAAAAGAGGGGGAAGGTTTTGCGAAGGCGTGAGCATACTCTTTGATTTTCTGTCCGTTCTCGCCGATGCAATCAAGTGCGCGATTGCACATCCGGCTTACAAAAGACTGTTGAGATGCGATTTCATTTTTAAGAAAAAATTGAGCCTTTTCAAGTGTATCGAGCATTTGGGCCAGCTTGAGGGTATGATTTTCTAAGACAATTCTAATGTCTTTGGTGGGCAAGTCGAGTTTCAAATAGTCATCAAGTTCTATTTTTAATTGTTCAATAGGTGCAAGATGGGTATTCCATCTGGTGGTAAACCAAACATTTTTAAAGTATTTTGCCTTTTGCGACGACATGTGGTCGATGGCAGATATCACGCATTGCATTAAATCGTAGATGTGAGTGTGGTCATTCCTTCTGCAGGTCTCGATCAAGGTGTCTAAATTCCGAGCCAAATCTTGTATGCTAAAATTTTTAATATACTGAGCATATTCAATGCTATTAGATGGGGTTAACGAAGTATCGGTAATCGTGGGGAGATGGGATCTATTATTATGAACTAGGTTCGACATAAGAAACCTCTAATGATTAAATCAAGAATATTATAACAAAAATTAGAAATTTATTCCATATAATATTATTCAAATAATCTTTTAAAAAAAATAAAAAAAAGTTAGTTTTGAATTGGATGAAAAATGTAATGAATTGCCCTTAGTTTTGCACTCGAGGTAATGCATTATTTAATAAAATTTTTTTATTTACTTTTTGTGACATCTATGAGGAGATCAAAACAGTCATCGCAAGAAAAAAGCCGTTTGCTACTGCGAGGGGCACATGTAGACCCTTGGATCAAGTGGGGACCCTATGTTTCAGAACGCTCTTGGGGGACGGTGCGCGAAGATTATAGCAGAGATGGCCGTGTTTGGGAACACTTTACTTATGAAATGGCGGCTTCTCGTGCCTTCCGTTGGGGAGAAGATGGGATAGCTGGACTATGTGATAGGTATCAAATCCTAGTTTTAACACACGCTTTTTGGAACGAAAGAGACTCTTTGCTCAAGGAGCGTCTCTTCGGGTTGAGTAATAAAATGGGTAATCATGGCGAAGATGTTAAGGAATATTATTATCATTTAGATTGCGTACCATCGCATGCCTACATGAAGTATCTCTACAAATATCCCTGCGAGTCTTTTCCCTATTCGACCTTACTTTCGGAAAATCATCGCCGTTCGGTTGAGGATCGAGAGTACGAACTCTTGGATACGGGCATTTTTAAGGACAATCGCTACTTTGACATTGTCATCGAGTATGCCAAGCAAACGGCAGAGGATATTTGCATTAAGATCACGATCTTTAACCGGAGCTTTCAGGAAGAAAAGATCCATGTCCTACCCCAACTGACTTTTCGCAACACTTGGTCCTGGACAGATCCCGTCAAGACAAAGCCTACAATGAAAGCATGCGATTTAGTCCATGGAATTGTTGCGGATGATTCCCGCGCCGAACCTCCTACACGTTTGAATTTTGATTACCATTTGAACACACGCTACTTTTATGCGGACCCAAAATCAGAAATTCTCTTTACTGAAAATGAGACGAATTACTTAGTTCTTGAAAAAGGGAACAATCTTAGCCCTTATGTCAAAGATGGTTTTCATCGCTACGTGGTCTTCAAAGAGGCAGAGAAAGTCAATCCTAAAAAAACAGGAACTAAAGCGTGCTTTTATTTTTCAAATTTGAGCATTCCTCCTGGAAAAAGCCGGGCGATTTATCTGCGATTAACCAATGTCCTCATGGAGGATCCGCTTACGGGGATTCAAGAAATCATAGATAGAGAGAAAAAAAACAGCGATCTGTTTTATGCAGAACTTTGCCCATCCCATCTTTCCGATGAAGACAAGCAGATTCAAAAGCAAGCATTGTCCGGCATGCTCTGGAACAAGCAGATTTATCTTTATGATGTCAATCTATGGCTAAAAGGGGATCGTCCCGATCAAATCACCTTTAACGAACATGCAAATCGACGTAACACCCAGTGGAAGCACTTGATATCCAAACGGATTCTCTCTATGCCGGATAAATGGGAGTACCCTTGGTTTGCCGCATGGGATCTGGCTTTTCATTGCATCTCGCTTGCTCTTGTCGACGTGCAATTTGCGAAAAAGCAACTCTTTTACTTGCTTTTTGATCAATTCCAGCATCCCAATGGGCAGATTCCCGCTTATGAATGGGAATTTTCTGATCTCAATCCGCCCGTACAGGGGTGGGCGGCGTTGCGCCTCTTTCAGATGGAAAACAAGAAAACAGGTAAAAAAGATTTCATTTTTTTAAAAAAGTGTTTCCATAAACTCATTTTGAATTTTGTATGGTGGGTAAATAAAGTAGATAATAAAGGGAATAATGTATTTGAAGGTGGATTTCTTGGTCTCGACAATATTGCCGTTATTGACCGAAGTCGTGTGCCGAGAGGGGGAACAGTTGAACAGTCGGATGGGACCGGATGGATGGGTTTTTTTTGCTTATCATTGATGCGTATCTCGCTTGAACTCTCGAAAGAGGATCCAGTCTACGAAGGCATGGCTGTAAAATTTTTTGAGCACTATGTCTATATCGCAAATGCTCTCGTGTGCGCCGAAAAACGGGATGTTCAGAATTGGGATGAACAAGACGGGTTTTTTTACGATGTGGTCAGCTTTCCAGGGCAAAAACAAAAGAGAATCAAAGTGCGCTCTTTGGTTGGTCTGGTTCCCCTGTTCGCCATTGATTGCATCACAACTCGAGATGTAGAACAGCACCGGGAATTTGCCAAGCATTTCCGATGGTTTACGAGTAATCGCCTCGATTTATGTCAACATTGTGTGACCCCCATTGCTGACGAGCAGTTTTTGCTCACACTAATGGATGAACACAAGCTAAGGCGGATACTCACAAGAGCGTGGGATGTGAATGAGTTTCGCTCCCCTTATGGTTTGCGCAGTTTGTCCAAATATCACGAGAAGCATCCCTATCAATTGCTCGGTGAAAGGATCAGCTATCAACCAGGTGAATCCACCTCTTCAATTTATGGTGGCAATTCCAATTGGCGTGGACCTATATGGTTTCCTACCAACTTTTTACTGATCGAATCCCTGTCTAAATTGCACACTCATTTGGGCGATAGAATCAAAATCCAGGTCGGTTCTGAAGAGCCGGTCACTTTTCTAGATATGGCTCGATACTACGTTAAAGGATTGATTAACTTGTTTAGAGTGGGGAAAGATGGAAGGCGACCTATCTATGGGGACATGGAAAAAATGCAGTCCGATCCCCATTTCAAAGAGCACATTCTTTTTTACGAACATTATCACGGGGAGAATGGAAGGGGTTTAGGAGCTTCTCATCAGACGGGTTGGAGCGGTCTTGTAGCCAATCTCATCGATGAGTGGTCTGAAGATATTTAGGTAAAGGGCGCTTAAAAAAGCACGTTTTACTCTACGGTTACAGATTTGGCGAGATTACGAGGCTGGTCAATTTCTGTTCCTCGCTGTTTGGCAATTCCATAAGCAAAGAGCTGTCCAGCAATAGAATAGGGAATAGATGCCAAAAAATCGGTGACTTCAGGAAGATAGAGGATATCGGATGTGATTTTTTCTATTCCTCCCATTTCTCGAGGACAAAAAGCCAAGATATTTCCACCTCGCGCTTTTACTTCCATCAGATTACTGAGCATTTTATTTACTGTTTGCATATTGCCACACATGCCAATGACGGCGAGATCTGGATTTACAAGTGCTAGAGGTCCATGTTTTATTTCTCCAGCGGGATAACCGCTGGCATTGAGGTAACTGATCTCTTTTAATTTAAGCGCCGCTTCCAAGCTGGTGGGAAACATATAACGACGACCTAGAAAAAAAAAGTGCTCATAATGGGCATATTTTTTTGCAAATCTTTCAATTACATCTGATTGGGAGAGGACTTGTTGAACTGCAATAGGAACTTGATCAAGCTGCTTTAGAAAATATTGTCCCTGTTTTTTATCCAAGTGGTGAATACGCGCTATGAAAAGAGCAAACAGCGCGAGCACCGTGAGTTGGCTGGTAAACGCTTTGGTCGAACACACACTGATTTCGGGACCTGCATTGAGGAGGAGGCACATGTGGGATTCTCGAGAGAGGGTGGAATGATCGACATTACAGATGCCAACGATCTTTGCTCCTTCGGCTTTGGCTAGGCGAATAGCGGCAATTGTATCGGCTGTTTCTCCCGATTGGCTGATGGCGATGAGGAGAGTATTTTTTGAAATGATGGGATGAGTATACCGAAATTCGGAGGCAATTTCTACCTTCGTGGGGATACGGGCAAAGCTTTCAAAAAAGGACGCAGCAATGCAACTGGCGTGCCAAGAGGTTCCACAACCCAGGATGATCACCTGATTGATAGCTTGAAATTGCTCTTTTTGAAAAGCGAGCTCTTTGAAAACAGCAGTTCCACGCTGTTCGTCTGTTCGTCCATGCATCGCTTGTTTAACCGTATGAGACTGCTCAAAAATTTCTTTGAGCATAAAATGTTCATACCCTTTTTTAGAGATGTGATCTGTTTTGATCGCGATCATTTTGGGTTTTTGAATGACTTCACTTCCCATTGGGTCGTACACTTTGATATTTGCTCGATCCAAAATGACTATTTCGTCATCCCTTAAATAAAATACCTGAATGGACTTGCCCGTCAATGCATTGACATCTGAGGAGATGTAAGATCGACCTCTTTTTTTGTCGATCCCGATCACGAGTGGACTTTCTCGAGATGCTGCTATGATCTGTTTGGGATAGTTCACGTGGATGACGGCGATGGCTAAAGAGCCTTGGAGTTGTTGAAGCGCTTGCCCTACAGCTAATCGAAGGTTTTCTTTGTATAGATAAGAGATGAGTTGAGCAATGACTTCTGAGTCAGTATCAGATTGAAAAACAACGCCGAGCTCTTCCAATTGAGTGCGAATGGCAGTATGATTTTCTATAATTCCATTATGAACGACAGCAAGCGTTTTTTTTTCATCGAGGTGAGGATGGGCGTTTTCTTGATTGGGCATACCGTGAGTGGCCCAACGCGTGTGGGCAATGGCTGTGTCGAGGCGCAGTTTTTCTTGGTTAACGGCCAATTTCAAAAAACGGACGTTGCCAGTTCTTTTACAGCTTTTGATTTTGCCATCGATAATCCCGGCAATACCAGCCGAATCATAACCACGGTATTCTAAAAGAGACAGCCCTTCAAGACACACATCGACGGGATCAACACTCTCTCGAGTTGCTCTGTGCCGAATGTATCCATAAATTCCACACATTGGTTTTTACACCTCGATTCAAGACCTTTTTTAGGTTAGCCCGTTTTGCTTTTTTTTTCGATGGATCTTTTAGCCCCACAGAGAAGCCTCGATCTAATTGACATTAAAAAAAAGAGCGATTAACCATAAGGGTTAGGCGAAACAATCCTAAACATTTATGAAAATCACTTATAATAAACCACTTCGCGATTTTATCAATCCCGTTCGGACTACGATTCACATCAACCAAACAATCGAAGAGGCGCTGCATTTTCTGAGGGAAAAGCGTATCAATGAAGAGATCATCTACATTTACGTTGTCGATGACGAGGGGAAGCTCATTGGAGTAGTTCCGACTCGAAAATTACTTTTGTCTGAACCCGATACTCCTATTTCAAAAGTCATGGATACCGATTTAGTTCATTTAAATGATAAGCAAACTCTACAAGAGGCGATTGAGTTTCTCGAATCTCACCGTCTTTTGGCTCTGCCGGTCGTCAATGATCAAGACCGCCTTCTCGGTGTAATAGATGTAGGACATTACCTAGAAGAAAATGTGGATGTTGCCAATGCGCGTCATCGCTACGATATTTTTCAAATTATCGGTATTGTGGTTGAAGAGGGCAAACGTCCAGGTGCTTGGCGTTCCTATCGCAATCGGATGCCTTGGATTTTTTGTAACATGTTTGGGGGATTTGCCTGTGCTGTCATTTCCCGTATTTATGAAAATGTCTTGGCGCAATTTCTTCTCTTGGCGATGTTTATTCCCCTTCTCCTCACCCTTTCTGAATCTATTTCGATGCAGTCGATGACCCAAAGCATGCAACTTCTTAAAAGGCCTATGCACCGTCTTTCCTATGTTGTTCAAGCGCTGGTGCGTGAGTGGCAAATTGTCCTCATGTTAGCGGTATCTTCTGGGATCATCGTGGGAAGTATTTCTCTGTTTTGGGGGGATGGAGTGTTACCCGCTTTAAATATTGCTTTTGGAATCATGATCTCAGTTGTGATTACGGCGAGTATCGGTGCAGTCATTCCGCTGATCCTTCACGTTCAAAAATGGGATCCACGCGTTGCGGCAGGTCCAATCGTCTTGATGTTTGCCGACGTTGTGACTACTTTTATCTATTTGTCAATTGGGACGTGGTGGCTTCTTTGAGTGAACTAAGCCTCATCTTTGGGTAAAAACACAGGTTCGTCCCAACTCGGTTTTTTAAATCGCAAAATCAGATGCGGAGCGGAGCAGACGATGAGAATTCCGAACACCAGAAAGAGTTCATAGGGGAGAAGATCGCCTGTCTGCAATTGATCTGGAGGAAAAAATCCAATGCTCAAGGCAAACAAACAGCTCAAAATGCCCACAATCGCAATCAACCACATCCCAAAATTCCCACCGGGAATGCGGTAGCTACGCTTGACATGCGGTTTCTTGTACCTAAGGGTAATCGCAGCGGCGAACATCAAAATATACATCAATACGTAGAGCTGGGATGTGAGCGCAATTAAAATCCAAAAAGAGCTATTGACGTCTGGCATCAAGAGAAAGACAAGCGCTAATAAAGAGAAGACAATGCCTTGAAAGATCAGCATGCTAATGGGCATATTTTGTTGATTTACCTTGTGCAGGATGGGAGGAAGATCTCCATCTTGCGCAGCCGCCAAAAGACCTTTGCTCGGACCTACTATCCAAGTGCTGACTTGTCCAAGCGCACCCAAGGCTACCAATAAAGAGAAGAGGGGAACGCTCCATCCCAATTTATAAGAACGCAAAAAATAGGCAATAGCTTCCATACCTCCTGATACTAGGTGGATCTCTTTTTGAGGAATCACAACGGCAATAGCCAATGTGCCCAAAACTGAGAGGCCTACAATGATCGCAGCCGAGAGTAAAATAGCGCGTGGGTAGTTTCTTTGGGGATTTTGCACATCACGAACGTGCACTGACGACATTTCCATCCCAGAAAAACTCAAGAGGACACCAGCCAGAAAGGCAAGTTGTGCCGGATGATTTGCTTTGGGTATGAAGCTTTGGTAGCGAAAATCTATTTGAGATGGTTGACCTGTTGTGACCCAAATACATCCCAAGACGATGATGACGATGCCCGGCAAGATCATCCCCAACATAGCCCCAGTCGTACTCACCCATCCCGATATTTTCATTCCCAAAAGATTGATGAGAGTCGCTGCCCAAAAGGAGACAAAAATGACCAAAAACATATAAAGAGGGTTTTCAATCAATTGGGGATTGATCGTAAAGGCAATCACACCGGCGATAAAAGAGAGAATTGTCGGATACCAAACAATATTTTCAACCCAGAGAAGCCATACGGCTAAGAAGCCAAATCGATGGCCGAACGCTTCCCGCACCCACACATAGATCCCCCCCTTTTTGGCCCAGCCCGTTGAAAGTTCTGCAGATACTAATGCCGTAGGAATAAAGAAAAACAGGGTAGAAACAATGAAATAAAACAAAGAAGAGAATCCATACTCAGCGGTAAGAGGCCAGTTCTTAATGCTACAGATAGCTGCCACGTTAATCATGGCAAGGACGAAAATGTTGAGTGAACGGCGCGTCCCCACTGTGGAAGAATCTGGGTTTAGTTTTGACATAATCTATTCATCTTGTATAAAAACAGACATGCAAGTCAATATTAAAATGGGTTTTCTGTTTTGTATTCTTTTTCCGTTTGCCCTTTCGGCTGAGTTTTCTCTGCTTGAGCAAAAACTAAATAGAAAGATAGATACTTTTCTAGATGAGCGGGAAGTTGAAGGAGCTATCATTGCGTTGATCGGAAGGGGAAGTAAAAATATGTTTTGTCAAACGATCTCGAAGGGGCATCTATCCCTAAAATCACAAATCCCCCTCAATCAATGGAGCGAGTTGAGCATTGGACCGATTACGCAGCTATTCACAGCGGGAGTTTTAGCCTATTTAGTTCAAGAAGAGCAGGTTAAATTGAGTGACCCCATATCAAAATTTTTTTCAAAATCTCACTACTTCCCTACCTATGGGGGGCAAGAGATCACCCTAGGTGATCTGGCAACTCATACTTCTGGCCTTCCTCGTCTTTCTCAGAGCCCATTTCATTTTGCACCCTTTGGCGCACAACAGATGTTTTGCTTTTTGAAACATTTTGCGCTTAAGCATCCACCAGGATTGGTGTATGAACCATCTCATTTGAACTATGCCCTTTTGTCACACATTCTGATGCGAGTCTCCAGACGTTCATTGCCTAGCTTGGTGGGTCAAGTATTGATCGCCCCCCTGCATTTAAATGATACAAAGTTTTCCCTCAGTGAGGAGCAAAAAAAGCGCCTCGTAGTTGGTTATAAGAAAGGGGCGGCGACTGGGCAACTCAAAAATGATGAAAATACTGTCTCTTGCTTTGGGATCAATAGCTTATATTCAACGGCTGAAAACATGCTGATTTGGCTTGCTTTCAATATGGGGAAAAAGATGACCAGTCTTAATGCTATTTTACCAGTGATGCAATGCTCTTATCGCACTTACCAAGACTTTAGAGTGGGGCTCGGCTGGAAGATCCGCCCGTTGAGACCAAATGTAGACCTCTTTTCAATCGAAGGTGGAGTAGGGACTGGGTTTACGAGCTATATGGGCATGGTCCCAGAAGCGGGAATTGGTGTGATCATTGTCATGAATCAAGAAAATGTTGCTGCTGATGTGCTCGGTGAACAGCTTCTCACACTGCTCGATCAAAATATGCCTTAAAAGAACATATAGAACTGAACTGAAGAGCTAACCTATGAGTGAGTGGACTAAAAATGGTAAAATGCTCGTATGAAGAAAAGAACATCGTGTGTGTTCAGACTTCGGCCTACTAAAAAACACAGGCGGCTTTTGAGGGGCAGTGAGACGAATGTCGGCCGGGCTATACAACGAGTTTTTGGAGCAGCAGAAGCTGTCCTGAAGAAGAGCTTGACCAATCCCTAACGAAGTATGAAAAGCAACAATTTCTTCCACTGATTGAGGAAGAAAGACCCTCTTTGCTATCAATGCATTCAGAGGTATTGCAGAATGTGGGAGACAGGCTGGGTAAAGCTATGAAAGCCTTTTTCCGAAGGGTCAAAGCCAAGAAGAAGGCTGGGTTCCCTCGCTTTCGTGAGAGAAGAAAGCAGAGAAAAAACGTTCCAGGCATGGCAAAATATGTGCTAAGATACACAGAAAGATAGCAAGTCAGAGAAAAAACTTCTGCCACAAAAAATTTAAAGAGAAGGTCTCGAAATAAAAAAACAAGGATCTTACTATGCAGACAGCAAAAACAGACGCCAGTTATAAGTCAGTTTCGAAAATAGCTAAAATGCAAAGTGGAGTATTCTGGTAGAAGGATGGAATGTGTTACACAACGCACAAATGTAACACATGTGGAAGACTCGAGAAAAAATACACATTGCAAAGACAGCATTGTTGCAGGCATTGCGGGTACAAGGCCCACACAGATCATAACGCGTCTCTAAAGTGTTTTGGCCCTCGGACTAGATGGCTTGGGTATAGCCCTCCCTAGCAGCCTGCGCCTTTAGGCGCAGGAGTAGTCCCCGAAAAAACCACGTCACAACCCTTATAGAGGAAGCTAGAAGAGGACAAGGCTTTTTTGCGGACGCGCAAGGGGAACAGCGGCTACGGAAACCTTTGACATCGGCTCCCCTGTGAAGGTAGTATGGTGGGAGAATGGTGGCTGTTTGGACTTTTTTACTTTTGTTAGCTTTTCCCTCCCTCTGCGTACGGATCATCATCTTACATCGGGGCATTCCACGTGGTCTAAATGGATATCTCGCCTACATCACGGGCACTTGTCAAGATTTTTTTGTCGCTTTTGAGCAGCTCTTTCTCTTTGCTGTTGTCAAGTCCTTCATCCCTTCTTTGCAGTCCTATCTTTTTTGGATTTTTTCTTGTTTGGGATCCCTTATCCAGCTCTATGTGATTTTTGATGCGTTTCTCCATCGAAAAAGTTCCATCAGAATGGAAGTTTCTTTTTTTTCTTTTATCGATGATGTGCAAAATTTTTGGGATTCGGCAAAGGAAAAAAAAATTTGGAGATTCATTCCAGGAGCTCTTTTCTTCCTGTTGGTCCCTTTTTTTGCCTATTTTTCTCATTGGAAAGATTTAAAAGAATTGTCCCTGTGTCCGACTTGGGTACACCATGGATTGATGATGGGCAGTGTGGGTCTTCTCGGTTTTGCATTACTTCCCAAAAAACTATCTTATGCCACAGATCATATCCTGTTTCAAAATGAGATGTGGTGTTTGCAAACACTGTTTCAACGGCTCAAAAAAAAGCAAAATCACGCACATTTTTGCCCATTTATTGAAAAAAGTTTGACGCCTCAAAACGAAACGAACAGCTATCTTGCGGCTCATTATCCCCTTTATAAGTATACGCATCGTTTTACTGGGAGTAAAACATGCCATCTAAGGTTAGATAAGCGAGAAAAACCGCACCTCATTTTTATATTTCTCGAATCGTTTCGTTCAAAAGATGTGGGGTGTTTAGGAGGAAAATATCGCATCACGCCCTGCTTTGACGAGCTGGCATCTGAGGGGATTTTATTTTCGAACTTTTACGCCAACTCAGTGCGTACCTCTCGATCTGCCTTTTCCTCCCTTTTTGGCATACCCTCAGATACGGACGCCTCTGAGCGATCGATGCGCTTTGATACGCCCCTTATCGGAATCCCCCAGTTGATGAAAAAAGGCGGTTATCAATGCTCTTATATTCACAATGGATCAACTCATTTTGAAAATCAGGCCGGTTTTTTTCAAAACCAAGGGTACGAAAATGTATTTGGAAAAGAAGATATTTTGCATCAATTTCCGCATGCGGATCAGACAAGCTGGGGTATACATGATGAGTATCTCATGCAATACAGCGTACAGTGGCTGAAAAAGCGCGATACCCACCCTCAATTTTTAACTCTCTTTACAATTACCAATCATCATCCTTGGAGTCTGCCACATCACCATCAAAAGCTCTCTTTGCCCGAGAATTTGCACAAAACGTATCGCAAATACTTAAATACGTTTCACTATAGTGATAGCGTCCTCGGTCAATTGATTGAGCTTTTGCACAGAGAACATCTGCTCGAAAAATCGATCTTATTTATTTTGGGTGATCACGGTTATCCAATGGGAGAACACGACGGAAATTTTTTTCAGCAGCGCTACCTTTACGAAGAGAATATTCGCGTTCCGCTCCTCATCTATGCAAAAGGGCGCATCACGCGTTCCAAAATCCTTCCCGAGCCCAGCAGTCAAATAGATCTCGTTCCCACTGTTATGGATCTGTTTGGGATGCGAGATTTTAATCATGCGGTTGGGAGCTCTTTGCTCAGAAAGGGTAAAAGCCGCTTCATTTTTTTTCATAATCCCTATGTCTTTCAAAATTTTGGATGCCGGATCGACCAACATAAGTTTATCTATACCCATCTGTCACGGGAAATTGAGCTTTATGATTTAGAAAACGATCCTGGAGAAGAGACAAACATTGCACATAACCATCCCCATCTCGTGCACAAGTGTCTCCATCAGATTAAAAACTATCAACGGTTTTTCCGTCGCGTTTATAAAGGGAAAAATCTCGTGCCCAAAACACATGATGCCTCGGTAGACATGACTCCCTTTGGTTTTTCCACTCATCCTTTTATCTCGGACGAGAGGGAAAACCTATCCGTTTATGGATGGGACGGGAGCTCGCCTTGACTTTGAGGTTGTTTTTTCTAAAATGCTTTATCAAAAGGTGGCGTTGGAAAAAGCTTGACTTCTGTTCCTGTTGCTCATGGCTTTGGATTATTTGGTAAAAAGGTCCTTCTTGTAGATACAGATGAACAGGGACACGATGGCTTTATTTGGGGTCCATCCTCCGAATGGCCTGGCACAAGTCCTGGACGAAGAGATAGATGTCAAAACGCCATTCACAAAGCACGAGACGATGTGTGGATTCTATCAGGCAGAGGTGCGTGGAATGGTCGGGCGCCTTTTCTTTCAGGCTGAATCCACAAAACCGTCTGGCTGCATTATTTGAATCTCTCTAGCTTTCGATCACTGAGTTTCTCCATGCACTGCAGCGTTAAACATTTAAACAGCCTAAGAAGTCCATGGCCTTTGTGAGGATTGTGCTTCTCTAGATTTAATGATGCCAGTTCACAACACTCCCATTTTTTCAACACAATCAATGGGACACTAGATCTTCTTGAGGACTACATTTAATCAGATTGTTTTTGATCTGTTTGCTTATTTTCTATACCCTCTTCCCATAAGTGCAGCAAGTACAGATTTTTAAAATGAACGTGGGATGAGCATGTATGAATAAGATATACCGAGAGCATTGGAAGTCCCGAATCGGATTTATTTGGGCCGCCGTTGGATCGGCTATTGGATTGGGAAGTATTTGGCGCTTTCCTTATGTTGTTGGGGAAAATGGGGGAGCGGGCTTTGTTATTTTGTATTTCATCTGTTTGATCGGTGTCGGATTTCCCGTGTTGATTGCCGAAGTTGTGATTGGTCGCAAAACTCAGCTCAGCCCTGTTGGTGCTTTTGGCACACTGGGTCGTTCCTCTTTGTGGCGGAGGTTGGGGTTGCTCACCGTGCTCACCGGATTTTTAGTCAGTGTATTCTATGCAGTGGTTGCAGGTTGGGTACTCGGCTATTTTTTTCGAGCCCTTCTGGGGCAGTTAACCTCGTTTGCCATGTTTCAGCAGGCGCGCGTTGATTTTATTCATTTTAGCTCTTCCCCCTATTATTCTCTGCTCTGTCTGATTGGTTTTGTATGTTTGGCTGTGCTCGTTCTCTATACCGGGGTGCGCAAAGGAGTTGAGATGGGCAATAAGATTATGATGCCCCTTCTTCTTTTTGTTCTTATCATCCTTGCAATCAAAGGATTGATGATGTCAGGGAGAAATCAGGCTGTCGCTTTTCTCTTTGTTCCAGATTGGATGAAGATCACGCCCACTGCCATTTTAACAGCCCTTGGGCAGGCTTTTTTTTCCCTGAGTTTGGGGCAAGGTACGATGACAACTTATGGAAGCTATATCAGTAAGAAGGATAATTTATCTGGGACATGCGCCCCGATCGCACTTTTCGGTATGTGCGTCTCTTTTTTGGCGGGCATTGCCATTTTCACAATTGTTTTTTCTTATGGAGTGTCACCGACAGCTGGAGAGAGCTTGATGTTTCAGACTTTGCCTGTCATTTTTTCTGCCCTCCCAGGAGGGTATTTCTTTTGCGTACTTTTTTTTCTGCTCCTGCTCTTAGCTGGGCTGACTTCCCAAATATCTGCCATGGAGCCTTTGATTGCCTATCTTATTGATATTAAAAAATGGAAGCGCCATCGAGCGGTGTTGACAACAGGTTTTAGTGTTGTTTTGCTCGCAGTTCCCTGTGCCCTTTCGTTTGGTCTTTTTTCTCATTTTACCCTTTTTGGAAAGAATTTTTTTGACTTTCTTGTGTTTATCTGTCTCAACATCTTGATTCCATTAGGAGGTCTCTTATCTGTTGTTTTGGTCGGATGGAGGTGGGGAATTGGTAGGGGAATAAACCACCTGAAAGAGGGGGCAACACACCTCTTTCAGCGCTTTCCCATCATTGAGATCTATTTTCGCTGGAGTATCAAATACCTCGCACCGATTTTGATTATTGTGATCATGCTCGATGCAATCGGTCTATTCTAAATAGCAAAGCATGCACAGTCACCACAGGACGTTGATTTCAAGTTGAAAGTGAGCCCGTTTTTTGACCTAAAGGGGGGGCAGGAATGGTCCCCTTTTCATGTGCTAAAAACTGCCTGCTCAAGTAGAAAACCGAATAGCTCCAATAAGCAGTCACTCCAAAGATGACGGGTAATAAATAGGGGGTGATTGAAATTACTGACCCGGTCCCGATCATTTGAATCAGACCGATTTGTAACCATGAGGAACCAGACTTGCCAAGTCGTGAGCCAACCATATCAATAGCAGCTTTCCCTTTGATCTTTAATTCTGGATCGAGGGGAATATAGGCCATTTCTTTTGTCGGATCGAAGAATGAGAATTTAACCGTTTTACTTACAATGCTTTGAAAAGCACCAAAGAGAACCAAGATCATCAAGGGGGTAAGGCCGAAGTGTGCGGCAAAAGGGGTAAGGTGGGTTTTAAAGCAGCATAACACAAGGAAGAGCACTCCTGTGATGCCGATCGACCAAGGCGCAATCTGTGCATTGCAATGCCATCCAAAACGCCTGAGTAAGTTACCGCTACAAAAAAGAGCGGTTACAAGTGCTGCAATGCCCACCAATGTGGACACACGTCCCATATATATCTGATAGTCTGCGGTGGCAGGGCATAGCTCTTTTAGGTGTGCTTTCCAAGTAACTTCAACCATATTCATGGCAAGACCACAACCTGCAACGAGTATGGCAATAGCCAAGAGATATTTAGAAGAAAAAATTTGTGTCATACTGTCTCGAACGGAGAGCTTTGTTTTTCGATTGATCTGCTGCTTGATCACACTAAGGTGCTCCCGTTTTTCATTCAAAGCAAAGCGGTTCATCCACCAGTAGAGGGCAATCACGAGGAGACCGGCAATGAACACATATACTAAAATAGACTGCAACGTAAAAATGTAGCTCTCTTCGAGAAATTTTTTGCTGTAATAACAAGACAGAGGAGGTACCACGATCAAAGCGAGATCTCCAGCTGCCACCAAGAGCGTATAGGTCCTTTTGGCTTCTTTAATCTGGTAAACACCATTGGCAAACCCCCAGTACAGGAGAAAGATGACAACCTGTCCCCACAGCTCTGCCGTCACAAAGAAAACAGCATGGACCCAATTATGGTAAACGGCGATCCAATGGGAATATTTGACTCCAAAGTATTGTGTTAGCCATTCGGATGAGCGGGTGGGCGTGAGGTGGCTCAAATGGGGATAGAGAATAAAACCGTAGATAAAGACAATCAGGAGGAAGAAAGAGATGATACTGTAGAAAAGCGTAGATTGTCTGAAATGATTACTGAGTTTAGTATAGCCAATGGCACAGAGAATGGATAGGGGAAAAACAATAGAACCTTTTAAGACTGGGATCGCTTCTGCCCCCGATTGAGCGGCAGTGATCATCAGGGGGTCTTTCAGTTGAGATAAAGCGACGTAAACAAAAGAGACAAAGAATTTGAGAAATAGAAGAGGAAGAAACTTTTTAAGCTCTGAAGACTCTACAGGCCAAATCTTTCGAGTCCATGAAAGGAGAACGTGATTACTGCTATCCATCATCCCGTTTTGAGTCCTCATTCTAGAATAGCAGTACTAAACATGCAACATAAAAAAGAAAAAAGGGCTAAAAACTACACGACTTGGAATTTCCATTGCTAGCCTCTACGTGTCCATATCCCTTTTCTTGTGAAAAGGGAGGAACTGTAAATCCCATATTAAGAGGTGAGCATCGCATGCTTAGAAAAGCATGGCATGTTGCGTTTCTGCATAGACCTGATGCTCTTCTGACACCACAATCCAGAGGTATTGATGTCCTTTAGTAAGAATTTTTTCAATCTCTTTTTGCTCAACTTGCAATTGTACCTGTGTGCCCTGCCGTTTCATCATGCTTGGCAAAAATAGACTAGGGCGCGGTGTTTCTGAAAGATCGATGGCATAGAGTTTCAGGCTGTGCAAATAAAGTGGCACCTCCAATGTCAAGTACATCCCTTCCTTCCTCCATTTCGCACCACCGATAAAGAAGGGCGGGCGTCTGGGCAACCCTTTTTTGGGTGATTGAAGTGCTATTCCAGAGTCGATGGCACGGATTTTGTGCTTAAAGCCCGTATCACTTATTTGAACCCAATGGGGAAAAGGAAATCTTGGACTACGCTTGTCAAAGTAGATAATTATTTTTTTACCCGCCATTTGAGAGCGGTGGTGCCTGGGCCAAATGGCCTTGTAAACATCGCATAGAGCTTCTTTTATCCTTTCTCCATCGCGGATCACGGGGGGAGCCCACGGCTTGGATAAGCCTACCTCTCCAGGTTGCGCCGTGGCCCCCCTGCAAAGCCGTTCATCTTCGGGTAAAAGAATAAGGTCTAAATCGAAGAGATGTTTAAAAAAAACAGACATCTCTTCTGTTGGTAAATGGGAGTTTTGTGTGAAAGAGTAGCATTCGGTGACTTGATGTTCCAAAAGATCTAGCTCAAAGAGCAACCAAGAGGTATGCCCTGGTGCACCTGCTTCCACCCATGCTCTCCAGTCTTTATGCGTTTTTAGATAGCTCGGAATGCTGACTTCTTCGATGAGGATGGCGTTTTGATAGTTCGAATGTATGTGTAAGAGGGTATACGTTTTGCCCTGCTCAATGACGATAAATGCTCCCGGTTCTGCATGGGCAAGCCTTTCTTTTAGGTCCATACCGAAAAAGAGAGAAGCGGGCAAGAGAAATAAGGAAAAAATAAATGTTTTCATCGCTTCATCATACCAAAGCCATATTTTGCCGTGTACCAAGTTTACCCCTATTTGGTTAGCGAGTTTCTACCCATCGAAAACACTTTGTTATTTTTTTCAAAAGAGTGATACGAAATGATACTGTTAAAAAAAAATTCTTCTATTTATATATAAAGTTAAATTACCGAGAGAGGAAGTGCCCATGAAGCAGGATTTTTTACAAGTTGACCTCGATTTAGATGTTAAAGAAAGGGAGCAACTGTGCAATATTCTCCAAGTGCTACTCGCTTCTAGTTACTGTTTGTATCTCAAAACCCAAAACTTTCACTGGAACGTGACGGGCCCCAACTTCCATTCCTACCATCTGATGTTTCAAGATCAATATGAAGAGCTTGCGCAAGCGATTGATGAAATAGCGGAACGGATCCGGGCATTGGGATATTTTCCAGAAGGATCTCTTGCGTCCTTTGCCAAATCGAGTCTCGTTCGAGATACCGAAGGGGTGTCTCCCCCAATGAGGATGGTAGAAAAGCTACTCTCTGATCACGAACTCATCATCCGCTATTTGAGAGAGGGGTTGCCTCTAGCCGAGAGGGCTACAGATGGGGCAACTGCCGACTTCATTAATAAACGGCTCGCCATACATGAAAAAACAGCGTGGATGCTGCGTAGCATTCTCGAGGCGTTCTAGTCATCATCTTCCTTCAAACGGTGTTGGTGTCTTCGCTTCCAAGTGTACCAGCCCGGAACGCGATAAAGGGACAGCAAGAGTAGGATGATCAAAGTGGCGCTTATCGCCAAAATATACATTTGATTGGCAATTCCGAGACCAATCGATGCAGTGGCCCAGACCGAAGCAGCTGTTGTCAGTCCTCGAATCCGCCCCCTGTCTCTGAGAATGACCCCGGCACCTAGAAATCCGATTCCACTGACAATCTGCGCTGCGATGCGGGAGGGATCTGGGATTCCCGTACTCGTTTCCAGACTAGCAGGGCCTCGGACGTTAAATGAGATGAATCCAAACAGACAAGCACCTAATGCAACAGCTGCGTGGGTTCGAATTCCGGCAAGGCCTACGTGCCTTTCCCTTTCTAATCCAATGACAGCTCCTAGAAAAGCGGCTAGTAAAAGGTCTACCACAAGTCTGAGTTCTACATTCCAGTCCATAAATTAGCACATTTTTCATCTATTAGTGTCACACGCAAGTGTAATCTCACTGCCAAATCAATTCAAGTATCATATTGAAAATAAAGTACTTTTACTTTGATAGTGGATATAAAAAATGTTTAATAATATATCTAAAAATTAAATGCGGAATGTTCGGAAAAAGTGTGGACAGGTTGATTGCATTTCTGGATATATTAAAAGAGAGAGCATTTGCTAGACTATGAGTTTTGTTTGATATCGAAATTGTCCCATGGCTGTTTCACAGAGAAAATTGCGCGAGCTTGTCTTTCAAATGGTTTTTTCCTTTGATATGAATCAGCACGTTGATTTGGCCCTCACGACTTTTCTATTTGATCAGTTGACGGTGACCAAGAAAACGGTGCGTCAAGCTTATGAACGGATGCAGGGCGTGCTTGAAAAACTAAAAGAGATTGACAAACACATTTCTCGAGATTCTACCCAATATGATTTTGGCCGCATTTCTCGGGTAGAAAAAAGCATTTTGAGGTTGGGTGTGTATGAGCTATTGTACGATGAGCAAATCCCTCCAAAAGTCGCCATTGCCGAGGCGGTCCGTCTCAGTCGTAAATTTGGAACTGAAGGAGGGGGAGGGTTTGTCAATGCGCTTCTCGACTCTATTCATCACAAAAAGAATCTTTAAGTGATGTCTATTGAATCTAAGTTATTTTTTAACAAGCCTCTTGCTCCTTTATCTACTTTTAGAATCGGTGGAGTTGCTAAGCTATTTATTGAAGTCAAAACAGCGTTGGAAATGCTCCTTGTACGCCAATATATCAACGACCATCACCTCCCTTTTTGGATCTTGGGAAGAGGATCGAATTCCCTGTTCGATGATCGGGGATTTGACGGTCTTATCGTTTTAAACAGCATTCGCTTTTACCATCTGAAAAACGGTGATCTTCACGTTGGAGCCGGTTATAATTTTTCCCTCCTCGGCGCACAAACAGCGCGACAGGGTTGGTCCGGACTTGAATTCGCATCGGGGATCCCGGGCTCTGTAGGTGGCGCCATTTTTATGAATGCCGGAGCTGCGGGGTTTGAAACAGCGGATTGCCTCAAAAAAGTTGTATATGTCAATTCACATGCTCAACTCATCGAAAAAAGCCGAGAAGAACTCACTTTTTCCTATCGCTACTCCCCGTTCCATCACAATCGAGGAGTGATTGTCAGTGCCGTTTTTGAGCTTACACAATGTACGAAAGCCCACGAAAGGCAGGTGCGGATGATCAAACAACGGACTTCCCATCAACCTTACGACCTCCCTTCCTTGGGATGTGTGTTTTGCAATCCCTCAGAAAAATATCGGGCAGGTGCTCTGATTGAAAAATGTGGTCTTAAGGGAAAACGGATTGGAGGTGCAGAGATCTCTTTACGCCATGCCAATTTTATTGTGAATCAAAAAGCGGCTAAGGCCCGTGATGTGATTGAATTGATGCGTTTTATCCAAAAAGTAGTAGATGAACAAACGGGAATTCGATTAGATCCCGAAATACACTTCGTTCCTTATCAATTGGGGAATAGGTAAATGGATTATCGAGCTGATCTACACTGCCATACGACCTGCTCTGACGGTAGTTTAACTCCAATAGAAATCTTGCATTTGGCAAAAAAACACCACCTCTTGGGTCTTTCTATTACAGATCACGACACTCTTGATGCGTATACAAATGACACCTTGGCGTTGGCGTGCGAGCTGGGAATCGACCTCTTCGTAGGGGTAGAGCTTTCTGCCCGTTTGGATCATACCTCTGTTCACATTCTCGGTTATGGAGTAAATAAAACAGATCAGCTGCTCAGGTTTTTTATGCGGCAAAGAGAAAATAGAGATCGAAGAAATGCAGAAATTCTCAGACAGTTAGCAAAACGATCCTTCGTGTTGACACAAGAAGAACTTGCGCGTAAAAAAACGGGCAGAGGTGCGGGGCGTGTACACATTGCTCAATTGATGGTAGAAAAAGGGTATGTTCCCTCCATTCATGCAGCCTTTGACCTCTACATCGGTGATCACAAATGTTGTTTTGCAGAAAACAACTGTTTCAACATCCAAGACGTCGTTGATATCGTCCATCAAGCGGGTGGGAAAGCCTTTATTGCTCACCCCCATGTGATTCAAAAAAGGGAAATTCTCATGGCGCTTTTGGAGGTCAATTTTGATGGAATTGAGTGTTATTACTCACTTCTTTCTCCGAAAAGAGAGAAAAAATGGTTGAAAGTGGCCCAACAGAAAAATTGGCTTGTCAGCGGTGGTTCTGATTTTCATGGCGATATCAAGCCCCGGGTCATGCTCGGATCCTCCTGGGTTGATGCTCAGACAGTCGAGAGCATTTTCGCAACACGATGACACGTTATGAGGGTTTGCTCAAACACCTTTTCTCTCTACAAAGCAAAGTTGGGAAAAATCGAAATCTCACTGCAATCCAGAAGGTAGCGACCCTTTTGGGCAATCCTCATCAACAGTTTCCCACCATCCACATCGCTGGAACTAATGGGAAAGGCTCTGTTGCATTTAAGATAGCCGAAGCGCTTCGTTTGGGGGGGTATCGAGTGGGTCTTTACTCTTCCCCCCATCTCTTTTCTTACCGAGAAAGGATCAAAGTTAATGAAGACATGATTTCCAAACAAGCTACCGTGATCGGTTTAGAAAAGGTGTTTGCTCTTGCCCCAAAACTGCATTTTTTTGAGATTTCGACCCTTCTCGCATTTGATTACTTTGCAAACCAAAAAGTGGATATCGCCATCATTGAAACAGGCATCGGCGGCCGTCTCGACGCGACAAATATCATCCTGCCCATCTTAAGCGTGATCACAAATGTAGAATATGATCATCAAGACATTTTGGGCACAACGCGCACTGCTATTGGTACAGAGAAGGGAGGGGTGATTAAAAAGCGCGTTCCGATCTTATTGGGACCCCGTGCGGATCTGCCCATCTTGAGAAAAATCTCTGATACCAAAAATGCTCCTCTTTACCTCGCAGGGGTAGACAGTCGAGAAATGGCTAAGAGAGCGCTTGAGATTATCCAACCCCTTTTTCCTCTCGATCCTCGGTCAAAGCGAGAAGGTCTTTCCAAATGCCTCCCTTTTCGACTGGATGTGCGCAATGATGTTCTCCTAGATGTGGCTCATAACCCCAGTGGTTTTCAATACCTTTTCGATCACATTAAAAAGCGGTTTTCTCCAAAACCGCTCTATCTGCTCTTGGCTCTTGCGCAAGATAAAGATGTAAGTAAGATAGTTAAGCTATTTAATCATGTCGATGAAATCGCGCTGTTCTCTTCAACACATCCTCGTTTGAGACATCCTTCAGAGATTGCAGATGCACTTGAAAAAAGGAGTTATTATCGGTGGAAAATATTTGAAACGGCTTCGGACGCCCTTCGCTGCTTCAATGAGAAGTCCTCTCCAAAGAGGATCGTTGTTGCGGGGTCTTTCTATATGATGGAAGAAGTGATGCGCTACTTTTCGTAAAACTGTTCCACTTCTTGAAACATCATGTGAATTTCACTCTCAGAGGGGTAAAACATGACCCCATCTCCTTGAGCAATCTCATGGGAGTAGCTGATCAGCACTTGAATAAAGCGCATCATGTGAGGAGAGCATTGAGAGTGCTGTGGCCGTTGTGCCAAATTAAGGTCGGTTGCTTGAGATGTGTAATTTTTTTTGAGCGTGGTCTTCAAAGAAGAGCTCAATATCTCTCGATCGAATTGCTCGGCGAGCTCATACAACCGCCCCTTTTGTGTCACGGCCAACTCCCGCAGTTTTTTCATTCCCTCACCGATATGATGATGATAGAAATCACGAGCTATTTCGCACAGTTCAAAGGCAACATCTGGACTCTCTACCCCCACATGAGACGCCACATGGGATGACTGAGAACAGTCCGGTGCTTGTTCTATTGTCAAAATTGAGCTAGCATCATTCTCATTTTTGTTTTGAGCATCGGTGACCTGGGAAGGAAATAAGCTGCGCAGCGCATTCAACTGAGACACCACCATTTTTATAAAGCGGCGGTTAAAAGCGGAAAGTGCGTGATCATGCCAAAGGTGCGCAACCTCATTTTCGATTACCTCTGTTTTCTTCTCGACCTCTTCTTGCGACATCCCATCCTTATGTTCTACAAGAGAAAATGTGTGATCAACGATTCGGTCTACGAGATTATTCGTGGTGAGTGTATGGATTCTTCCATAGCAGCTAACTAAGCGATCCTTTGACTCATGTGATTGAATTGCACCACGCAACTTTTCAAGACGAGCGGCCGCGTTGGCGAGGTCCTTGTCTGAAAGCAATGCCCTGCTCAGTTCTTTACCCAGCCCTTCCAAAGAAGCTTCATGAGAAGCAAAGGAAATATCGTAAATTCTACTTTTTTCAATTCTAGACATTTTATTCTTTATCTACATTAAAACCCTTTTTTAGGCCCCAAAGGACCCTGTTTTAGAGGAGCACCTTTTCTAGCAACAAGGAAGAGCTATACGCACGGGTTGATCTTCTGATGTGCAGAAAAATCATGAGATTAAGCTTGTTATCTTCCTCTAACACTACAACAACAATTATACTATTGATTCGATCATCTTACAATTATTAAAAATAAATTTATTTTGATTTTAGCTTTTCGATTAATAAAAGGGAGGGAGCGTGTAGTCGGTTGATCCATTGATGGATGCATACACTAAAGCAATTAGTATTAAGAGACTTAGAAAAATTAACGAGTGTAAGCTGTTCCTCTGCTCCCTCTGAGTGCCCAGGGTAGCACATCAGGCTGATAGCACCCCCTTCAGGCAAGAGGCACAGCCCTTTTTTGAGGCTTTTCAGGGTAGTGGAGGCTTGTGTTGTGACCCTTTTATCACCTCTTGGCAAATAGCCGAGATTATAAACGATCAAACGGGGTGGTTTCGGAAGGGGCGGAAAGATCGAATGACAACCCAAATGGTAAGAAATTAATTTAAATTGGGGATATGGTAATCTTTTTTTTAAAAGATCTTCTGTTCGCTTTAAAGCCACCTTTTGAATATCAATACAGAGAAGAAAGCCCTGCGTCATTTTGGCTAGAGACAAGCTATCATACCCATTTCCACAAGTGGCATCTATGACAAAATCTTTGGGTTTAATGAAGCTCATCCAATACTGATGGGCAAGTGCAAGGTGGGATAAAATCATGTGCTTTATGGTCCTGCTTGAGTTAGCGCATCAAATCGGCAACGAGCAGTATAAAGCCATTGTTCATTTGAGCCTTCCCATGGCTAAAGCTAGGGGATTACTAAAGAGTGGCTAGGCTACTCGTTCGAGGATCATTCCAAGCCCAAGCTTGAGAATATTGATCGCTTTATTCTTTCCCCGATCGTGCAGAGTACCACTACCTTTTACACTCCCAAGCGATTACCGACAAGCCTGCTTTTTCTATAGAGCCATTTCTCGCTCCGCAGGTAGAGCAGGTCATGGTAATATATTTTGAATCAACTTCTATGTATCGCCTATCGCTTGCATAGCATGTGTGGGGGAACATGTGTCTTGACTGATATACGCAAATTGCGTGGGGCGCGACTGTGTTGAAAAAATTGACCCAAAAAAGCTTTGAACATGCCTTAAAAATAGAAGAAAAGACGACAACCAAGACCTGCCAAAATATCCAAAAAGCTAACCGAAGCATGAGATTTGATTGCTATTGAGCGGCCTAGCTACTCTTCAGGAATTCTCCGGCTTTTAGCCATGGGGAGGTTCAAAGAAAATCCACTGATGGAGAGAAATACAAACCAAACTACCTTCAAAGAGGACATAATTGCGTTGCCTTGATTCGTATCCTTTGGATGTGACAAAATAAAAATAAAAGTATATAAGTGGACCGCTTAGAAGAGATTTTTAGGAGAGGTTTTAATGATTCACCCCGTTTCGATTAGTAGCCAATCAGTCGCACAGACCGTGCAAGATGACAATCAAGTGGAAACACTCATCGTCGTAAATTCAAAAACAAGCAGCACGGTAGGCACTGGTCTGCTGTTTGATTCAGAGAATACAACGTCAAAAAAATCTGAGATAACAGCGGATGTGTTTTGGCAACATGTGGGAGAAGCGCAAGCAAAAGCGGTAAAAAAAGTGATAACAGAAGCACAGGTAGCGAGACAAGAGGCTGAAGAAGCGGGACAGATATTACGAGCGGCGAAAGAAGCGCTAGCAAGAGCAGTAAAAGAAGCAGAGGCGGCGAGACAAAGAGCAGAAGAAGCGCTAGCAAGAGCAGTGACAGAAGCAGTGAAAGAGGCAGAGGCGGCGAGACAAAGAGCAGAAAAAGCAGCAGAGATAGTACAAGTCGCGCAAGAGGTGGAGGCACAAGCAGTGAGAGCAGTGCGAGCACAAGCAGTGCAAGCAGCGGCAGAGAAAGCAATGAAAGAAGCGGCAGAGAAAGCAGTGGCAGAAGCGGTGAGAGAAACACATGCAAAAGCGGTGGCAGAAACGGTGCAGGAAGCAAGGGTAGCGAAACAAAGGGCGGAAGAAGCGGAAGTGAGAGCAGAGGCTGCGAAAGAAGTGGAGGCACAACCAGTGCAAGAAGCGGCGGTCAGAGCAATGAAAGAAGCGACGGCAGCGAGCCAAAGGGCAGAAGAAGCGGAAGCGATAGCACAAGCAGTGCAAGAAGCTACGGCACAAGCAGTGCAAGAAGCGGCGGTCAGAGGAATGAAAAAAGCAGTGCAAGAAGCGGCGGTCAGAGGAATGAAAGGAGCGGCGGCACGAGCTGTGCAACAAGCAAAGATAGCGAGACAAAAGGCAGAAGAAGCGGAAGTGAGAGCAGAGGCTGCGCAAGAAGTGGTAGCACAAGCAGTGACAGAAGCGGAGAGGGAGACACAAGCAAAAGCGATGGCAAAAACGGTGCGGGAAGCGGAGGAGGCGCGACAATGGGCAAAAAAAGCGGAGGCGATAGCAGAAGCTGGGAAAGAAATGGTAGAAGAAGCGGAAGTGGCGATGCAGAGGATGGAAGAAGCGGAAGCACGAGGACTACAGGGACAAGCAGTGCCAAAAGCGGCGATGAGAGCAATGAAAGAAGCGGCAGAGAAAGCAGTGGCAGAAGCGGTGAGAGAAACACATGCAAAAGCGGTGGCAGAAACGGTCAAGGGAGCCGAAGCGGCGAGACATAGGGCGGAAGAAGCGGAAGCGAGAGCAGAGGCTGCGAAAGAAGTGGTAAAAAAAGCAGTGGCAGAAGCGGAGAGGGACACACATTCAAAAGCGATGGCAGAAACGGTCAAGGGAGCCGAGGCGGCGAGACAAAGAGCGGAAGAAGCAGAAGCGATAGCACAAGCAGTGCAAGAAGCTACGGCACAAGCAGTGCAAGAAGCGGCGGTGAGAGCAATGAAAGAAGTGGCAGAGAAATCAGAGAGAGCAGCGGTGAGAGAAGCACATGGAAAAGCGGTGGCAGAAACGGTGAAGGAAGCAAAGGTAGCGAAACAAAGGGCAGAAGAAGCGGAAGCGAGAGCAGAGGCTGCGAAAGAAGCGTCAGAAAAAGCAGTGAAAGAAGCACATGCAAAAGCGGTAGCAGAAACGATAAAGGAAGCAAAGATAGCGAGACAAAGGGCAGAAGAAGCAGAAGCTGCAGCACAAGCAGTGAAAGAAGCGGTGGAAAAAGCAGAAGCGGCGAGACAAAGGGCAGAAAAAGTAAAGGGAGTGAGACACAGGGCGGAACAAGCACAAGCAAAAGCAGCGGAAGAAGCACAAGTACAAGCGTTAAAAGAAGCAGTAAAAGAGGCAATAAAAGAAGCGGAGGCAATGAAACAAAGAGCGGAACAGGCGGAAGCCGTAGCGCACGCTGTGAAAGAAACAGCAGATAAGGGAAAAAAAGCTGCAAAAACACATTCGATGCTTTAGCTTGATAAGCAAGGCATAGTGGGAAACAAAATAGGTTGCAAAGACCGAAACGTTGAGGAGTCTCGGGGAGAAATTGACACCGAGCATCCTGGCTATCTTTTTGGTCAAGACACCTACTTATGTGGGAAACGTGAATGAGATTGGAAGGATTTACCGATAAAATGTGATTGACACTGACTCACGAGTAGCTTTTGTCAAGTTCTGCAACAGAAAAACGGGCTCGTATCCGCGGAAATACCCGTGGAAAATATTGTTAAGTAAAAATGTCTTGGCACTCTTTTAAAGAGTCAAGGCGTCTTGCGCAAGCTAAAATGCTAGGCGAAGTAAATCTGAAAGAATTTTGTCCCCCCCAAACGGATGGCTTTCCCCCTTGATTTTTTTAATACAATTGCTCAAGACGATCCGGGAAATGCACCCTAAATAACCCTTGGGCTAGGTGGTTTGGGTAGGAATCTCTAGAAGTCTTCGCTTTCCGGTAGAGGAGTCATCACTACCTGCTGTAGAATGAAGACCATGCCGAAGATTCGATATCAAAACCAAGAAAATGATCTGAGTCATACTCTCTCTGTTTCAAATTAACGGCGCGCTAAGAGATATGACTCACCCCCTTTGTGATTAAGATCAAGTGAAGCCATTGCACTTTGACCAGGTCGGGGATAAACAAGTGTTTTGGCATCCCTCTGTCTACCTCTTGGCCCAAGCAGTTGTTTCCCTTTAGCCTAGTGCGCTTCCCACCATCGGTCCACCTATTCGGAAGAAGATTTCTCGAAAATTGAGAAGGAAATCAAGCTTGCATTTTTTGCATGAGTAGCTCTTTCACAATGTCGGGAGATGCCTTTCCTTTGGAAAGTTTCATGACTTGACCCACGAGATAGTTGAATGCTTTGTCCTTGCCCGCTTTAAAATCCTTCAAAGATTGTACATTTTCAATGAGCGCTTGATCGACGAAAGGTTCAATTGCAGAGGTATCGTGAATGGGCTGAAAATCGGGATTTTCCCGAATGATCGTTTCGGGATCTTTGCCCTGCACTCGAACCATGATATCTGCTACTTGTTTGGCAATGCGGCCCGTGATTTTTTTTTCTTCGATAAAATTGACGAGCGAAGCTACCTGTTTTGCCAAAATTTCTGATCGATAAAGGGGGATTCCGCTTTCTTTTAAACGTCCGACAAACTCTACAGTGATCCAATTACATAAAGATGCGGCATTCTTGCAGTGACGAAGAGCCTCTTCAAAATAATCGGAAAGCTCTTTTTCATTTATCAAGATAGAGGCGTTATATTCTGTTAATTTGAGTTCATTTACATACCGCTTGAAGCGCTCGTGTGGAAGCTCAGGCATATCTTGGCGGATGTTGTCAATAAATTTTTGTGATAAGATGAGTGGGGGTAAATCTGGTTCAGGGAAATAACGGTAATCTGCTGCTGCTTCTTTAAAACGCATGGGCACAGTCTCTTTTTTTTCCAAATCCAGGCGCACGGTTTCACTTTTGATGATTTTTTTAGGGTCCTCTCTGGGATTTATTTGATAAGCGTGAACCTGACGGGCAATCTCCGACTCGATTGCCATTTCCATATTTGTGAAAGAATTCATGTTCTTTACTTCCACTTTATTTCGGAAGGTCGATTCCCCAAGTGGGCGAACCGATACGTTTGTATCGATCCTAAATGAACCTTCTTCCATATTACAATCAGAAATGTCTAAATACTGTGCAATCGTTTTTACTGCCATGGCATATGCCGTGGCATCTTTGGCAGAAAACATACAGGGCTCTGAAACAACTTCTAGGAGGGGAACACCGGCGCGGTTATAATCCACTCCGGCAAATCCCGAAAAGTGCTTGAGCATCCCAGCATCGTCTTCCAAATGAGCGTGGTGCACACCAAACTCTCGAGTTTCACCAGCGACATCGGCAACAATCACTCCTCCGATGATGATGGGGCTGTCAAATTGAGTAATTTGAAAATTGCGGGGGCTATCTGGATAAAAATACGACTTGCGGTCAAATCGACTGAATGGAGCGATCTTTGCCTTGATGGCACAACCAAAAAGTACCGCTTTTTCGACTGCTTCTCTATTTAAAACGGGAAGGGCTCCAGGTTGGCCCGTATTGATGACATCAATATTGGTATTTGGTTCATCGCCAAAACGATTAGGAGAGCGGGAGAAAAGTTTTGTACGTGTTTTGAGTTGAATATGAATCTCAAGGCCAATGATGGGTTGCCACTTCGCGTATGCGTGATGCATTAGCTTACCTCTCGATCACACAAAGGTGGGACTAGTTCGTGGGCACCACGCGCCTTTTCGAATTGATGAGCGAAATGCAAGACCCGTCCATCAGCAAGTTGGGGGCCAAGGAGCTGGATCCCGTGCGGGAGATTGTCTGTATCGAGACAAATCGGAAGACTAATTGCAGGGAGGCCAGCTAAATTCGCACAGACTGTATAAAGATCTTGAAAGTACATGTGAAGGGGATCGGGGATACTGTTGATTGTAAATGCCGAGCCCGGAGTTGTCGGAATGGCCACGATATCACACTTGGCGAAAGCTTCGCGAAATTCTCTAATGAGCATTGTGCGCACTTTCTGTGCTTTTTTATAGTAGGCGTCTTGGTAACCAGAAGAGAGCACAAAAGTGCCCAGCATAATGCGCCGTTGAACTTCCTTGCCAAAGCCCTCTTTTCTAGATAGATCGTAAACTTCATCGATCACATGAGCATCTTCAGAACGCTTCCCATAGCGGACCCCATCAAAACGGGCCAAATTTGTTGAAGCTTCAGCGGTGGATAAAATGTAATACATGGGAATGGAGTAACTGATTTTATTTAAATCAACATCGATAATATGGGCACCCAACTCTTTGAATACCTGTAATCCTTGATGAAATAAGTCATATTCAGATCCTTTGAGCACATCTTCGAGACACTTCCAAGGCACTCCCACCCTCTTCCCCCTTAAGGGAGCTGACAGATGATCTGAGTAATTTTCTGGAGCAATATCGAGGCTTGTAGAATCATATTTGCAATAAGTTCCGATCACTTCCATGATCATGGCAATATCCCTGACAGAGTTGGCAAAAGGTCCAATCTGATCAAGTGAAGATCCAAAAGCAACGAGACCAAAACGGGACACCCGCCCGTAGGTAGGCTTAAATCCAACTGTTCCCGTGAAAGCAGCGGGTTGTCTAATTGAGCCACCAGTATCACTTCCCAAGGCCAAAGGGGCCAGACGCCCTCCTACAACTGCCGCCGAGCCCCCTGAAGAACCCCCTGGAGATCGGGTGAGATCCCAGGGATTTTTGGTGACTTGAAATGCAGAATTTTCCGTAGAAGATCCCATTGCAAATTCATCCAGATTCGTTTTTCCGATAATCAGTCCATCTTCCGCTTCGATTAGTTTGATTACGGTAGCGTTAAATGGAGCTTTATAGTTGGATAAGAAGCGGGAAGCACACGTCGTGATTTCCCCCTTTATGTGAATGTTGTCTTTGATAGCAATCGGTATTCCCGCAAGTTTACCAATGGGTTTACCCTGGGCTCTTCGAATGTCTAGTTCTTCTGCTCTTTCCATAACGCGGTCTGCAACCACACTGAGAAAAGCATTCAAATCTCGATCAAATGCCTGGATCCTTTGTAGAAAATAGGCGGCGATCTGCGAGGCTGTACATTTGCCCGCGACAAATGCATCTCTGAGAGCAAAGGCGGTTTTCCGATACATCTCTATAAATTTATCACACGCTTTTAAAACTTAATCACGGGGGGAACTCGGACCATACCGCCCACATGGGAGGGGCTATTTTCTAAAAACACTTCCCGTTGCAGCGTTTCGTCCACTTGATCTATGCGCATCACGTTTTGCATTGTCTCTAAAACGTGATCGCAAGGAGCGATTCCTTCCGTATCTACTTCATCGAGCAATTTGATATATCCCAGGATAGATGCCAGATCCACCAAAAGACTCTCTTTGTCCTGTTTTGAATAATTGATACGACACAGTTGGGCCACATCTTCTAAAGTCTGTCTGTCTAATTTTGTCATCTATCTCCAAGAAACGAACTCGCATGATGACAAGATTGTATGATGGGATGAAATCAAAAGTCAAATGAGAAGATTTGTTATGAACTATTTTTTCAATTGTCACACTTATGGGGTGCATTTTTTAGAGGATTGCTCTCAAATGGGTGGACTATTTTTTCTCAATATCGTAACCATGTTGAAAAAATAGAATCACAAAAGTCCCCACCCCAAAAGCGGGAACCCTATGCCTCTTTTTCTCGCATGTCATACAATGCGTCACCTTTGCTTTTAGAGACACACCTTATGCCCTGTGGATAATGCTCCTTCCTCAGATATAGCGCACCCCTTCATAAACCCTTTTCATTTTCGAAAAACCACTTTCAACAAGGACTCTTCTACTGTCTGGTCAACCTTGCCCAATGTGCTCTTGATTGTTTTCAAAAAAACCCAATTGTCTTCTATTCTTAGTCAGTGTGAAATTCAATGTTTAACTCACAAGGGACTAAGTTGAAAAAAAAGGTGACAAATTGAAGAAAAATATTTATAAGTGAGAGATATGAGTTAAAAAGAGGTAACATGCATGAAAGCAACTAACGTTATAGCGCTTATTCTCATTTTGGTAGGAGCCCTGAATTGGGGGCTGTGGGGCTTTTTTCAATTTGATTTAGTCGCTTCGATTTTCGGTGGAAATTCTAGCGCATTAAGTCGCATCATTTATGCTCTTGTCGGCCTTTCGGGTCTATGGGGTTTGAGTTTTCTTGGAAAATGGAAGGCACTTTGTTGTGGTAGCAGTTGCAAGAAAAAATCAGAGTAAGTTGAATCATCGATGATCTGCTGACTGATTTTTTATACATCTTTTCTACTTGTTCTTTCCCTTTTGTATAAACATCACGGGCTTTTTCGGAGATGATTAAGCTCTTCACCGCCACTTTTCGATCCTTAGTCGATTTCCCTCTGAAAACAGTATTAAAATGGCACCTTAGCCCTAACCTAGAAAGGCGACTTAAACCTCTCCATGCTCCTTTTTGCCAACCTGTTTCAACACATAAGACGGTCCTAGCCGAGGACAGGTTGGTCGGTTTTATTGCAAAAAAAGAGTTTTTGAAGGAGGTTAGCTCGGCTTTTCGTAAAGTCTTCGGAATGATTCTGTTGCACGGACCGCTCGTTGATGAAATTTACCTTAAGAAAAGATCGCATGGATATATGTGTGAGGTGATCGATCGGTTCCGTTTCGGTGTGCGATTTTCCCCTGTCTTTGACAACGCTTTCTATCGATTAGTCGAGAAACAGTTGATTCATATTTTAGAGTATAAATATGAGATGTTACAAACCGATTGTGATCTTTCGAAAAAATACCCTTATTCAAAGCCCCTTAAGCTACTTATAAGTGGTGCAACGGGATTTGTGGGGAGCTCCTTGCGTCTTTTTCTCGAATCTTTTGGACATGATGTATGGAGCCTGAGTCGCTCCCGGAAAGATTTAGATGACAAAACAATTGGATGGGATTTTTCTTTTTCTCAGAGAGGGATAAAGCGTTTTGATGCGGTAATCCACCTTGCTGGTGAAAACATCGCAAAAGGATGGTGGACCAAAAGAAAAAAAGCATTGATCTTAGAAAGCCGTCAAAAGAATACACTAAAACTAGTTGAAGCACTCGGCAACTTGCAATCTATTCCTCACACGTTGATCAGTGCTTCTGGAGTGGGTGTCTATGGGGATTGCGGAGATGAGATTCTGACAGAGGATAGTGCTCAAGGTACACCCCTTTTTTTGACAAAAGTGTGTGAGTTTTGGGAGCACGCAGCTCACCAAATCGAAACAAAGAGTGTGCGCGTTGTCTGCGCCCGTTTTGGAATGATTCTCAGTCCAAGAGGGGGAGCGCTTAAAAAAATTCTTTTTGCCCTTAAAGTGGGAATGGGAGGCAAGATCGGCTCGGGGATGCAATACATCAGCTGGATCGCCATGGACGATGTGATTGGAGCTTTTTACCACGTTTTAATGACGCCCCATCTTGCCGGCCCGGTAAATTTTACCAGCCCATATCCTGTTAGAAACAGACAATTTACTCGAGAACTCGCAAAGGCAACATCTCATTTTTCTGGACTCCCTATCCCATCATGTATGATCCGTTCTCTTTTGGGACAAAAAGGCAAAGAGCTCTTATTAAGTAGTACCCGTGCCGAGCCCAAGAAGCTGCTCGATTCGGGCTATTATTTTCGATTTGATCGTTTACGAGAAGCGCTGCAGCACTTGATTTAACACGGCTTTTTGATCATGACTAGTGAAATCAACCGATCTATTAAACCAAATAGCAATTTGCCGATCTGCTTGTCTAAAAAACATGTCATAACCGCATATGGTTTTGCACCCTTTACTCTGGGCTTGATACAGCAAATCGGTTTGCTCAAGTCGAGCAACAGCATCAAATACGGTAGCATGCTTTGGAATCAAATGGCTTGAAATGATAATTTTAGAATCGGATGATTCCATGCCAATAGGTGTTGTATTGATCAGAATGTCAAAAGGGAGGTGGTGCCATTTTTTGAAAGAAGTGGTTTTGCACCCAAACTGTGCAGCTAATTGACGCGCCTTTTCCTCGCTACGATTCGCAATCCATACTTTTCCCCCTCTCGAGATAGATTCAAATGTCAAAGCGCGGGCAGTGCCTCCTGCACCTAAAATCACAATTCTTTTCCCTTTGATCTTCTCCTTAGCTTCAAGGGCATCTAAACCTCCTATCCCATCTGTATTCACCCCTTTCCACTTCCCTTGTTGCCATACAAGGGTGTTAACGGCCCCTATTGACCTTGTAGAAGCGTCCAACCGATCAAGAAAGCTCCAAACCACCTCTTTCAGCGGCATAGTAATACTAAAGCCTCGAAAAGGCAGAGATCGGATCAAGCGAAAAAACTCTGGCACCTCTGTCGGTCTAATGACAAATTTCACATAGACTGCATCGAGTGCGAGTATGCGGTAGGTTAGGTTATGAAATAGATGACCCTGGCTTTCAGCAATCGGATCGCCGATGAGTGCACAAATTGCCGTGTGTTTACCAAGACGGGAAAAATGATAGGTCTTTTCTAAAACATCAATGGGGACTTGACCGGGGATTAAAGGTGTGTCGATCGTAGTATAGGTAAACATGCTCCCAACAATAGGTGCTAAAACACGAGTGATGATTCCGTGTTTTCCCATACACATACCAGCGACACACCTCTGAGTTTGTACTAACGTCAGCATCCGAAGACTGTCTAGAGAAGAGCGTGCGAATGTCGCTATCTTATAGGCTGCCGCTGGCCTGTTTTTCATTTTCATGAGAATGCTTTCGAGATGTTCCGGTGTTTTCTCAAAGTCGTGGTAGGAACAAATGATTTTTGTTTTGGGAAAATTGCGCAGCACCTCATGAAAAAATGGAGGGCAAGAATCGTATTCGAGATCTAAATATTCGGGGCCACACGAGAGAAGATCGAGTATTTTCTGTTCCCGTTTCCGTTCATCTCCCTTGAATTTTCCTCCTTGAGATTTCTTTCTCAGGGCAAAAATAACGGGGAGGTCACAGAAGGACCTGAGGAGGAAGGCATCACCAAGAGACTCCAAGAGATCAAGGCGAATTTCTATCACTTGTCCTTGTCTATTAGCTTGCCGAATTAACTCTCGTGCTGTTAAGAAATTGCCTTGAACCGTAATCACCAACAAGAGAAAGACCGTTTATCAAAAGAAGTCGAGAGCCAACACTTCACTTTGTGCATTTTGACCACTCTTCTTCTTAATGAGCGACCGGGTCACGACGCTGCAGATTCTTCCATTTGAGTTTGCATTCGGTCTTTAATAGAAGAGGTAAGATCCAGAATTTCAGTAGCTCGGTCTTGATCAAAGTGAGTATAAGCATGATAACCATAACGGATGAGCGCATACAAGGCGGTTGGAACGCCCAAGATGAGTCCTGAGCTTTTTAGAAAAGGAGAAGACAGGGCGAAGCCAATGGCAATAAAACATGCTGCGGCTAAGAGGGAGACCGATAGTGCGACATCGACAAAAGCATTTTTACACTTCTCATCCAAAAGCTCATAAGTTCGCGCACTGAGTACTTCAAGAGGGCTCATTATCTCATTGAGAATTGCTTCTTTAGATGTTCTATCATCTCGATTCATCTGATCCAAACTCTTCCAAGAGGACTTGAGCTCTTCAGCGAACACATCTCTAAACTGTGCGTGCCTTTTAAAGAGCAATGAATATTTTTCATACATGGCCCAGGAACGTCCGAGAAGCAAGGAGAAGGCTCCAGCAGCTAAAAAGGCGGGAATAGCGAGCGAATCACTATCAGATTCTTTCTCGCCTGCACCGGACACTGAACAGTAATTGTTGATGATCGGAGCATTGCGTGAGGAGGACAAGTAAGGGGAGCAGGGGAATGTGAGCACATCCTCTTTATCCAGAATAGAGCGCGCCAACTTGACAATGACATTGTCTACGTGATCAAAAACCCAAGGCGCAACATTGTTTAGATCGATGGAATTGCCATAAAACAACGGAGTGCCAACAAGAGGTGTAACCTTACTCATAACCTGATCTCCTCATTTCTGAATAAACATTTCGGCAGAGTCTAACACTTAGTCGAAATTTTACGCAACCTCAAATGCAACGGGACTGAAAAGCGTTCCCTTAAGCATATTTCATTTTCGTGGAGATCTTAGAAATGGACGGATATTTGAATACTTAAGATTCAAAATCCCGGTCCATGACCGTTTTTCTACCGTCGATTCTGGCCTGTTCTATCGCTTTTCGACATTCTCTTTCAACGATTTCTGTTAGAGCGTGTTTAGCACTATCCGAGGTATTCATCCCAGATTCACCTTTGATAAACTGCTTCACCTTACTAACAACAACCAGCGTTTCCTTCATTATTTCTCCTCATGGGGGTAAGTGGATCCACTAGCTGCCTTATATCAATTTTTGATTTCATAACAAACACTAAACTTGCGTTTCAAATTAAATTGACATTCAATCCGAATTTGAATTTCGGACTGCTTAGACTTACCTTCATTCTAAACTCGATACAATTGAGGCGAACATCATTGCAAAACACTCAGTTTGATCGACACACTGTTTTGGTATAGTTCACACAAGTCAGATATTTCTTTAGTTGTGTAGAAGCAAAGAGAGCGAGTTGGGAACGTGTAGAAATAAAATCAGTTCCTCTTTGTTATAAGTAATCGCAATTTTGAGTCAGTGGGGATTTTACTATATCGAATCGTCTTTAAGATTGAAGCTGAGCTCCGGTGCTTACCTGTTTTTAGGGTTGGGATGGAAGCGCGCCTTGACTTTGAGGTTTTGTCTTGTAAAATGCTCGATCAAATAACCCTCGGGCTAGTATAGTTTGGGTGTCAATCCTTAGAAGCCTTTCCCTTGCGAGTAAGGGAGTAGTCACCCAATCGCACCCTGTGAGAGTCAATGTCATCTTTTGTCAAAAAACCACCACTAATTATGGGAAGGCACTGTGTAAATGAAGTTTTAAAAACGCGACCGGAACACATTCAAACACTGTTTTTTTTCAAAGAGAATGACTGTCTCGCGGAGAAAGCAGGGGATGTGCATGTTGCCGTGCAACGTGTTTCAAAACGGCATTTATCCTCTATGGTGCAATCCGATTCGCATCAAGGCGTTGTGGCCCGCCTGTACAAGAGATATTACACTCAGCTTAAAACCTTTTTGAAAGCGCCTGTCGATGAGTCATGTGTTCTGATGTGTGACGGAATCACAGACCCTCAAAACTTTGGTGCCATTTTGCGTGCCGGAGCCTGTTTTGGGATCAGAGCAGTTGTTTTTTCAAAAAATCGCAATGTTAGCATTACCCCAGTCGTTTCGAAAGCAAGCGTTGGAGGAACTGAGCTCATTCCTTTATTGCAGGTCTCAAATCTAACAGACACGCTCAAGCAGTTTCAACAGTCGGGTTATACCGCAATCACGGCTGATGTGGGTCATCAGTCGCGGTGCTTGAGCACTTTTACATTTCCCCAAAAAAGCTTGCTCATCCTAGGATCAGAACATCGAGGTGTTCAACCTCTGCTGAGGCGTCGAGCAGATGTGAGCATAAGCATTCCCCTCTTAGGTCAAATCGATTCTTTAAATGTCGGTCAAGCTGCTGCTATTTTGCTTTTTGCAGCCCGCTCAAAAAAGAATTGAGCATTCTCATTTTTTCTAAGAGGTTGGAGGTTTCATGTATTGAAAATCCAGTTTTGATTGATCATAAAAGATTTAAACAGTAAAATCAGTAGTTTTATAATGCAAAATTCTAAGGTGTGTTAAGCGATTGCATAGGGGATCCCATTCGAGTTTTCTAGTGCTTACTTAGCTTCGTGGGCCCGTACTGTCCCTCTTTGAACATAATAAAAACACTACATTCCGTGGCGTGAAGCAGTTCTCGGTGTTTCTATTTGGTGTCCCCATCACACTTTGCTCGTACATGTGCCCAAGGAGTGCTGTCTCGCCTTTACGGGCCTCGATGATCGTTTTAACGCTAGGTAAAAGACATGATGAATAGGATAAAAAGTGGTTTTCTTTCAAATGGGCTTGCCGTCTTTTCTATGTTTTTCGGCGCGGGCAACATTACTTTTCCCTTGATCGTAGGCAGAGACGTGGAGGGAGGGGTAACCTTGGCCCTTCTGGGTTTGATGTTCACCGCCGTTTTAGTGCCCTTTACAGGTTTGGTTGCGGTTGTTCTGTTTAAAGGAGACTACCAAAGCTTTTTTGACCGCATAGGGAAAATTCCTGCTTTTATTCTCATTTTACTCCTCATTGGACTTCTCGGTCCTTTAGGAGGCATTCCCAGGCTCTTTGCTCTGACTTTTTCAACACTAAAGATCTATGTTTTAAATCTCCATTTTCCCTCTTTTACCTTGATCGGCTGTTTACTCATGTTTTTTTTCTGCTACAAAAAGAATCGCACTCTTGATGTGATCGGCTATGTGTTGTCGCCAGTTCTTCTTTTCTTTTTATTTTTGATTATCGTTAAAGGGGCTTTTTTCACTCCAGACAGGATTTTAGAAGACTCTCGCGTCAGTTCTCCCTTTTTCTATGGTCTTAAAGAAGGGTACAATACGATGGATCTCATTGCTGCTTTCTTTTTTGCTTCTTTGGCTTATAAAAGATTGGAAGCGCGCAGCAAGGATGAGAAGAGACGCCCGCTTGTCCCTGTACTCAAAGCAAGCTCAATTGGATCTGCTCTGCTCGGGATTATATATATTGGTTTTGGTTACGTTGCTGCGAAATATAGCCATGCCCTGAAGGATGTGCCTGCTGGCCAAATTGTAGGTAAGCTAGGGCACCTAGTTCTCGGTCATCACGCTGGCTTGGTGGTTGGTCTATCTGTTGTTCTAACCTGTTTAACTACCGCTATTGCCTTGACGATCATCTCGGCTGATTTTTTTCAAAAAAAAATGTGTAAAAATAAAATTAATTATGAGATCTCCCTTGCTGTTGTATTAGCTCTGACAGCTCTCTTTTCATGTCTTGATTTTCAAGGAATTGTGCGATTACTGGCTCCCGTGTTACAGGTAATTTACCCCTCTCTCTTGATGCTTTGCTTATTTAATATTTTACACAAGACATTCGCTTTTAAAGCGATCAAGATACCCGTTTTTACCACTATGTTCTTTGCTCTCTTTTTTCAATATCTCGTTTATTAGAAAGAAAAGTAAAGTGAAATAAGCTGGGTGTCCATATGAGTGATAATGTCTCAAATCTTTAGTATTTATTAATTTAATAATATACCTCGATTGCTACTTTTTCCCATTGCACTCGAATCGATCCTTTTTTATACTCTCCTGCTTCTCTTCCTAGCCCGCTCGTATGGTGTGAAGAAGAAGATCGGGTGTTGCCTCTGCATTTCGAGAAATGAAACTAAAGACCGATCATTTCTTCCTTTTGGATCGGCTAGAAGACCTATCTATCGACGCAACAAATACAATAAATTTTATTTTTTTCTTGATACACCTCTCAGTTTTATATAGAATAAAGATAGGGGGTTTTCTTTCGCTTTAGAATGCAGCTGTGTGTAAAGGAGGTTTATGGCAAAGACGCAATTGGGTTTAAATCCATGGCTGTGCATTTGGATAAAACCACGTCAGACAATACGATTGCTCGTAGAATACAATGTGAACTATCGTTTTCTAGCGATTTGTGCCATTTTAGGATTTTGGCAAATGCTTTGGTTTTTTCCTTTCTTACCCCTGCACAAAAACGTCGCTCTTTTTGCTTTCCTTCCGATTTTCTTGTTGATCAGCATGATTGTTGAGTATCTCTTTTTTAACCTCTTTGCCGCCTGCATTTTTTGGTGCGGTAAACTCATCAAAGGTGCGGGAAAGTTTAAGAAAATACGTGCGGCTATTTATTGGACGAGCGTTCCCAACATCGTAGTGGCTATTCTATCGATGGTAATGTTTTTGCTTATCGTCAACAAAGAGATGCTGAGCACGTCTACAACCATCATCCTCCTGAGAGTTGCGATCATCTCTCAGATTGTCTTGGGGATATGGACGTTTGTAATCCGTTTGCAAGCCCTTGGAGAGGTCCAAAAGTTTTCTGCATGGATGGCTTTATTGAATCTATTTTTAGTTGTTTTAGCGCTTCTAATTGTCACACTTGTTATTCGATGGAGTATTTTGGAGATGACTCCCACTACCGCATAAATGAGATCTGAATCTTAACTTGTTATAACTTGTTGAGGGAATTATGTTTAACCTATTAAAACAAAAAATTCATAGAGGAGCACTATCCACGCTTGGGTTGTTGTCTCTCTTCTGTTTCATCAATTTGCCCGAGGGAGCAGAGATTGTCCCTTTGAACCAAGTGGGTTCAATGCACAGCGTTTCGAGATTTGGCAATTGGAAGCGCTTTCATTCAATTCAAGGAGCTTGTAGCATTTCTTTGCCCAGCACACCAGAACACCTCAAGCAAATCATGCCGCTATCTGATGAAGGTTACAATTTAAGGTATGATATTTACGTAGCACCGCACGAAAGAAAAGCGGTTTATATGCTTTTGATTGCCCAATACCCACCATTGGTGAATGGCTCACATGCGGAGATCAACTTGGAAAATTTTCTCAACGGTTTAATCACACAAAACCCAGAAAATACATTAATGTTTGCTGACCTCACAGAAGTGCAAGGACATAAAGCACTCGATTTCTTCATCCAAGTACGGGGAACTTATTTCAAAGGACGGGCTATTATGGCAAATAATAATCTCTATTTGCTTTCCATGGAATGTGAAAAGAAAAATTATGCGGATCGCTACTTTAAATACTTTATTAAATCATTTAAACTGAAATAATTGTTAAACAGATTGTAAATCTCATTAAAATTTTTATTTCAGATGAGCGGGAAAACTCACCTATTTTAGGGATGGGATCGAGGCTTGTCTTGACTTTGAGATTTTTCCTTGTAAAATAATTTTCAAATAACCCTCGGGCTAGATGATTTGGGTGTCAATCCCTAGAAGCCTTTGCCTTTAGGCGAGGGATTAGCCACGACGATCGAAGTCTCCGACTACTAGTTTTTTCTGTTTATCGGGAGAGAGCATGGTGATAAAGATGACAGATAGCTAGCTGCGTTGAAACATTCGAATAACGATTAAGGAATGGTCATCTCGAAAATCGCTAGCTGCTTTTTAAGTTTCATGCGATTCATCATCATTGATTTTAGCCTGGACGAGCGGGAAAACCCCACCCGCTTTGGGGTGGGATGAAAGCTCGCCGTCTATCGGATCTTGCTCCTTCACATATTGTTCTATCAAAGAAAGCGGGGCCCCTCCGCAAGAAGCGGCGAAATAGCTTGGAGACCATAACGAATTCCCCCATAAAGCCGCTCTGATTTCTGGAAAATTTTCTTTCCTAATGAGCCGCGCTGATACTCCTTTGAGTGAATTGACTAAAGAGGATAAAGAAACCTTGGGGGGATAGTTGACAAGT
>Ga0126343_10000002_pt1 | contig 110097 bp, 147 predicted proteins | sample Cyp2metagenome_FD_92531 | JGI IMG/M metagenome (GOLD analysis project Ga0126343, IMG submission 92531) | Coral microbial communities from Lord Howe Island, Old Settlement Bay, Australia - Cyphastrea 2 metagenome | ecosystem: Host-associated > Invertebrates > Cnidaria > Coral ...
CTGCGCAAAGATTTCTTCAGATGGGTAAGGAGGGGAGCCCGGATATCGGCATCATAGAAATCAGACATTGAATCAAACTCAGTGGTTGCTTAGCCCCAAACAAAGGCAGCCTTTCTCAAGCATGGTCCCTGTGCCTACTTCAACAAAACAGACCTTGCGAGTCATGGTTCGACCAGACGGGGCATGTTTGATTTTTAGTTTCTTCCCCCATCCCTCTTTGATTTGAGCCATTTCTCTGAAAATAACCGTATCCCCGGCTTTGGCATTGGCTTCCTTGTCGTTTTTTGGACGAACAATCACGAAATTTTTACCCTTGGTGCAAACATCATCAAATTCTGTCTCACCCAACACAAATTTCAATGTAGGCCGCTCTTCACGCAACCCGCCATAATTGATCAAGATGCTAGGCATCATCTTTCTCCAAAATAGGCTGCAACATATCGAGATGTTGAGTCACGGCCGCTTCAATAAATTCTCTAACCCAAAACTTGTACTTTTGGACGACGTGTGTCCACAGAGTCTGAAGATAGAATCCATTGATCAATGGTCCAGATCCATCGTAGAAACCATGGATCCACCCCCATTCCTGGAAAAGCTGCAACCCTTCTTCTGTGACAACACTTGCCACATCCGCAGCCTGTACCCCTTCAATCTCGCCTTCTGCCGCTCCCAACTTCTCCAAAGCGCAAAGTACCCACTTGGCCGTGGTGGTCTTGAGCCCCAGGTTTTCTCGAATCAACCGGATCTTTCCCGCTTCATTCAACTCGAAATGCTTTGGTCCCGATGGGGGACCCAACGTCGGAACCACTTCCAAAAATTCCAAAACCTCTGAACCTTTCTTGGTTCTTCTCCTGGGCTTTGATGCTTTCGGCTTATCCTCCGTTTTGGGAGGCTTTTGAGCCCTTGGTTTCGACTTGTCTTTGTCGGCCTCAACTTTGGGTTTCTCTGCCTTCTGTCCTTTCCCAGCCACCTTCAAAGTGACCTCAGTCACCGGTTCACCCTTTTCCAAATCCAAACTCTCAGGCGGCTGAGGCAAGGTTGGCACGGATTGAGACTCCGCAGTTGAAACGGGTTGCTGCGTCAATTCTTGTTTTTTGCCTGCCATGGAAGTACCTCACGTCTCACTTTTCGAGTTCAATGTACTCAACTTTAGTGAATGGAAAGACCAAAAGACCTTCGTCTGTTTTCACACCAACACAACTTAGATCCATGGCCACCCTTATTTCTCGGATGCCTTTTTCGAACTTGAATGCTTGAGTGACATGCCTTGGCCCTTCTGGAAAAGTCTCAGAGAAGGAAACCACAACTTTTCGAGCCAACATATGATGGCCTGGATGAACAAACATCAATCTGAACCCTCCACATACCTAAATCCTGGGCACCCCACCCGACCAATATCCTCTTTGGAGTATGGCCATCCTTCACAGACTCTACGACGTGCACCCCAATCCCGAAGAGTGCACGCCTTCCGAATATGATCGTAAACCCCACAAGCAACACCGCAAGTAACTTGTCCCACTATTTTTGATTTAAAACCCTGAACAAGACCCACAGCCCACCCAGGCAACCGATTCAATCTCATTCGACCTTTCTCAACCTGATAATCCAACAACTGGCCCAATAAACAACATCGACCACAGCGACAACACTCGCCTTCTATTTTTGGATCTCTGTCATACATAACCAGCATAAGTAAAACCCTCACACAAAATTAAATCATGTCCACACACCCTCAACGTCTTCCAATGGAATTGACGGCCCAATATCCTCAATTACAGGCCCGGCTCTCTGCCGACGATTATTCCGACGCCTAATCTCCAGAACTGGACAATCCTTCTGATGCTTCTTTCGAAGTTCTTTCGTTGCGAAGTACTCTAAACATGCCTGACAGCGGAACTGCTTACTCACTGGATTGGAGCACCACCCTTTTGTCTTAAGGGTGTGCATATGGCTGTAGTACGCCTCATGCGTCTTGAAATCTTGGCGTTTGCAAACAGGACATTGCCGAGATTCAACCGGGATAGACAGCTTTCGGGCCATAACCCTTCTTACACTCCAGAATGGCGCTAGTCAACAGGCAAATCGATGAAAGTGTCGTCCGACAAGGTTTGGACCAACTCATGGGCTTTTTCCAATACCGGAGCCAGCTGATCCAAATTGGTCTTTACCATCTCCTGCTGGTCACCATGGCGCTTCAGGATTTTTGCCTTCTGCACTTCCAAGGCCTCCAAATCCCGTCGCTTCTCAACACCGGTGTCACGAAGAATTTGGATCCACTTTTTTCGCTCGGCCGTCACCCGGGCAATGAAGTCGGATAGCTCATCCAGAAATTCTGCTGCAGTGGACAACAACCACCTCCAGATTCTAGACAAAAATTCCATCAAGGTTGATCGCAATCTTACCATTGTTGCTGACCACGATCCCAATCGAATCTCCACAACGCAATTCCAAATCCACATCCAAAATCGGATGGCTTCCACCCTCCAGGATTTTGAAATCCCGCTGATAGCCTCCCACGGCTCCACCCATACCCGGAAGGGCATTATCCCAGCGTAATGCATCCAATGTGTCCACAAACAACCCTTGACGCTCCGGAGCCACAAACGCTGGTATGGAATTGGAAGTCGGCCGAGTGTCCTTCAAACGAACTTCCATTTGAAGTTTAGCACCACCAAGACCTTCCCAGGCTGCGATCATTTCCAGGATCCGGAAATTCCGAACATCTCTGTTTTGGAGGTAAAACAGGTAGGTCCCATTGAAATCACCTTCAATGAAACCCGTGGAGATATGCATCTTTTCATTTAGCAAGTCACTCATGGTCACGACTCCTTTGACGCATCTTGCGCCGGTTAAACCAGGCCGTTCTCATAGGCCCAGCTGTATTTGATGTCCGCCACACCTGCTGATTCGTCAATACCCACCACAACCGACTTTGGGACCCACAAGGGGCCATCACCAACATCCAAATGATAGGCAGCATCAGTCTCGCCTAAAACCTCGTCGAAATCCAGCTCAACCGAATCGGCCACAACCCACCTCAATTCTCTGGAAAAACTGCTGGTGTAACGGCCTCCTCAGGACCCACCACCGCATCTAAAGGCATATCCATCGGAGGTAAACTTGGAATGTCCACATAGACATGAGAAGAGTATTCCACAATGTCCCCCCGACAAACCCAACTCCCATCTGACAAAAGACCGAACACCAACCGCCCACCCAGAGCTTGGCGTCGTATCCGCCCTTGCTGGGTCTCGAAGTCCAAATATAGCCACGAGGGTGTTACCAAATGGGACTCATGGCCTGCAATTCGAATCCAACGTTCTTTCATGTCAGACCCTCTTTTTCGTCCAAAAAATCTCGTTTGATTCACCGATCTCGTATCCAAGCAAATATAACTTGTATTGCAGCGTAGGCAAAATCTTATCCAGACCAACCCGAGAAACCACGGCCAAATATCCCATGGTCTCCCGAACCGAACACGATCCACGAGACACCAACTGCCTGGTAGCAGCGCCCAACTTTTTACTATTTTTGTAGGCAGACCACCCTTTCGGCCTATAGCCCTTTTCCACCAAAAGATCCCAAGGCAACAACTGTCCATGGGCCACATTCACTTGCTTGGGTTTTTCTTTCATCTGGACTTGCTTAGGGGCACCCCCACCCTCCGGTATCCGATCCAAGATAGAAGGAGCCCTTGGCTTCGGCATTGGTGGAGGAACCTGGACAGGAACAAAATTCCTTTTTAGCTTTTGGGCAGGTCGTCTCTCCGGTTTCGACTCGGGCTCAGGTTCTGGTTCCAACTCCAAATCATCCTCTTCCAATTCAAATTCCAAGTCTGATTCATCCTCCGATTCATCATCAACTGGAATCTCCGGCTCCAACTCACCTTCTGACTCTGAAATCTCAATCGGATCCGAATCAACAATATCCTCCGACATCTTGGCTCTCTTTGGTTTTGACTGAACAACCAATCGATATCCAAACTCAGTACAAACAATGGTCTCTTCAGGAGCAAGTTCTTTCCGGCATTTACTCATCAAAGTTTCAATGCCTTTCTTGGTACACTTCAAAGATCCCATTAACGTATCCACCGCGTACGTATGACCTGAACGTAACAAAGACAACGCTTCTCGTTTTCTCCAGTTCCGATCTCCGGTGGCCTTGGCCGATTTCTGGACTGTTGGCAAAAGCTGTTCGAGTGACTTAACTGCAGATGCAATTTTGGCTCGTTCCCGCATCAGGCTATCCAGACCGTTCAAATACTCCGCTTTTTCTTTTTGCAAAGTTTCAATCCGGTGATCCAATACAGCTGCTGTATCACGGAACCCAGCAATTCTTTTGTCCAACCGACTCAGCGCAACAGACAAATTACCCAACTCGTTCATCAATACCTCAACAGCGTGTAGTTAAACCAAAGACTCTGTCCCCAGCTTTGTTCGGGTCTCACCACACACCGAACAAACGGAAAAATGAGTCGAGGATACACAACCCTTCAGTGTGACGCGCAGTTGGTATGTCCAAGGACCATAATCATGACCCAATGCAGCACATTCTTCGACGACACTATTCCGCATCAATTGGCGAACCTGTTGTACAAACGCCCGATTGCTATCACGCATCTTGCGGAGTCTAACTTTGTCAGAATTTCGCATGAGTATATAGGTACACCAGATTGGTGTACCTGTCAAGGAAGGAAAACAAGGAATTAAGTCATCTGGACAACGGTCAATCCAGCCTCCTTCAATTCCCGCACCTGATCAGCGGTCAACTGCATGTCAGCACCGTTTCCCTTTCGAACGTTTTCGGCGTGAACTTCAGACAACTGCTGTTGGAAACCAGCACCCCTGAAAACTCGGGTCAAACGATCGACCGTACCCAAACCAGACACTTTGTACACCTTGAACATAGTACTCTCCTTCGTGTTGCGTATAAATCTAAACTACACACCCTTTTGGAGATCGTCAATAGTTCTTACGAGCAAACCCAATCACTTGTTCAGGGCTAGGATAGGTCAATAGGTCGTTCGACTCCAATACTTCATTCCCCAAAAAATCCGTACCCACATCTGAATCATCCAAAATACCTCGCTTGCCTGCCACCAAGTCTTCCAAGTCTTGTTCAAACGTTCGGTCCTCCCTCTCCTGTTGCTCCTCAGGCGATTCTTGGTACGCAGCCTCATCACCAAAGGCCACTGAGAATCCAATACCCTGCCGGACAGCCTGATCACAGAACCATGCAGCCATCGCGATATCGTCATGAGCCACCACCGACTTGACTTCCCCCTCGTCCCAGGTGAAGCCATTCATCTCGGTGATCCATTCTTCTGATTTCGCAATAGACTCAGCATCCCCCCTGGGGATCCGAAACTTGCCATTCTCCAACAGCACTCGTAACGAAGGAACACCCTTTTCCAAACTGTGTTTTTGGGCCCCTGTATGAAATTTTTTGATTGGTAAATCCGTGGTTCGGATCAATTCATCCCCAAAAATTCGCTGCATTTGGTTCGACTCAATCAAAACAAGATCAACCGCATACTTTCGACAAGTCGCATTGATCAAACTCAATTGCTCCTGATACGGCATTCCTTTCTCTCGAATGATGTCCAGGATCCAACGATTCCCAAACGAGTCCAAACCAACCACGAACAGCACCGTGTAATCGGCCTGCACATTGGCCGAAATCGCGAGATCCACCCCCATGTAGATTCCTTCGAACCCTACCGCCTTCCAATAGTCGATGCCCATACCCATCGACACACCACGTTGTTCCACCGGATCCCCCCGGAACAGCTTTTTTGGAAACAACGACATGTCATCAGCAATCGGTTGCGTCTGATACTCGCGAGTAAACCGAATAGATTTGATCTCACGCTTTTTGGCAAGCAACGCCTCTAGATCATACCGCTCCGGCCAAAGCGGGGTTCCATCCTCCTTAATCGCCTGGTACCTGGCGAATTTGTATTCCTCATTATCCGCCAAATCACCATAGAGATCCCGAGAATGCTGGGGTGTCCCAACCACAATAATTTGGCCACCCTGTTTCCGAGGCACGATCATGTTCGAGATCGCATTGTAAAAATAATCGATCTGCTTTACCCGAATGGTCTCGGAATAGGCCGATTGATCTCCAACCCCATCATCGACAACAATCCAATTCGGGTGCGCACCACGAGTCTTTGTACCAAACGATTTGGCATAGATGTGACTCCCATTCGACAGTCGAATATGAGTCGCACCCCAAGCATAGGTTTTGCGAGTTCCTTTGGTATTTGGGATCAAGTGTTGCAGCGCTGGATTGGTCTCAATTTCTTCTTTGATGTCATGTAGGATTCTCGCAGCTTGAACCTGGGATTCCGAGAAAATATAACCCTTTGATTTAGGCCAAAACAGAGCTTTCCAAATGGGATACGCAAAATCAAAGAAAAAGGTCTTGCCATGATCGCGTGGCGCCAAAACACAAAGACGCAGATGATCATGGACCAATTGATCCCATTCGAAATGGTGCTCGGAAAGAAAGAACTTGCCATTGTAGGGCTCATCCTGGGGTCCCTGGAGTATTTCCTGAGCAAAAAATGCACAAGACGACTTAAGCATGTCTTGTGTCATCTCATCCCAGATTTCATCTTTTGATGCTTCGGACTCTGCCGCTAGCGAAATCAATTCGTCATGCGACATCAATCCCAACTCAGGATCATACTCTGCGCGTTTGAGGTAGCCACCAAGGCCCAGTGGAAAAACACCATCAACAGGTTCTGTGGGTTCTAAATCTGCAAGCTGTGTATGCATCACCCCTTAATCATGGGGTAAATCTGGAAAGGAATCAAGGGGTACTGGATAAATCAACCACGTTTGCGTGCTTCTAAGACATCCAAAATAGATCCGAAATCAGAATGGAACGACGTAACACACCCTGTGAACCACACGGACAGGTCTGGAGACGCCCCGGACCATGCTTCCCATACCAACACATCCCTTCCAAGGAAAGCCCCTAAACTGGCCTCTGAACGTGTCCCATCCCCTGCGTATTCATCCAACCGGACCAACACAATGTTGGCTCTGGCCAAAAGTCGTTCATCGCACTCCCGCAAAAATCGACAAGCTTGCCGGTACAACCGCGGACTCAAAGTCGGAAGCTGCAACCAAGCATCCAAGACGAACAAATCCCAACCCAGAAACCGCGCCAATTCGTACTCAACCCCTTCCGTGGGATCGATCACACTGTAGCCAGCCATCTGCAATTTAGGTCTCACTTCTTGTCGCCAACCGACACCACGATCAGGTGCATGATCAATCGCACCCGACAGATAGATCGCTTCCTTCCGCCTGCAAATGAAGGAAAACACCAATCGCCTCCAGACTTCCCGAATCATACTGTCCTCAGCAATTGAAGTATGGGAAAAAGCCACTGAGACCAACACCAAACAACACACCAAACGCCCACCAAAATACACGAATTCGTGTTGATCTACCAAAAACATTCGACCGAAGCCTTTTGCAAACCATTGGAGTTGGATCCGGCTCAGGGTACCACTTCACCAGTTGCCATTTGTAGTACCGTAGCGCAGCCTGACATGCGTCCAACTCTTGATCCAACCGATCTGCTGCCTCTTTCCCTCGAGAATCCCCCACAAAAGCTTCAATATTCCGAGACAAAGACCCAGCATCTATCTCTAGTTGTTTGATTTCTGACTTAAGTTGAATGCCAGTCAGACCTACTTTGATCTTGTAATCCATGATCACCCTCCCAAGTCTACAATAAAACCATACACCATTTTGGAGGGTTTGAAAAGAGAAAAGATCAAAAATTCGTGATCAGTACCTCTCCGACCTTTCCACGCTTTTTGGTGTTACTGTTCACCCCACGTCCCACCCGAACAGTACTGATCAAAAATTTGGAATACCTGTTATGGATCCATTCAGTATCGGAATTCGACAAAATCCATCTGACTTCTCGATCATGCAACTTCTCCAACGTAACAGCCAACCGCTCCTGATCATCCATACTAAATCCATCCGGCGTATAAGCCGTGAAATTCGCAGTAGCAGTCAATGGAACATAAGGTGGATCCAAATAAACCAAATCGCCTGAACCAGCGGATTTAATCGCCCTTTGAAAATCCTCCACAGACAAAGCTACATCCCACATCCGAAGGAGGGTATTCACAGCCAACAAATTTTCCCGATCACAAATCAAAGGGTTCTTATGCCGCCCAAACGGAACATTGAACTTTCCCTTGGAATTCACTCGATACATCCCGTTGAAGCCAGTTTTGTTCAAATAGATCATCCGAGCGGCAACTACATCGTCCGGAAGGCCTTCAAGGTCCAACGCCCGTTCTGCCAAATAGAAATCCTTGTCATACGGCATTTTCTCCAACCGGAGAATCACCCTTTGCACAAACACCTGCAACGTCTTCCAGGTGACAATCAGCTCACGATTCATGTCGGATAGGTAACATCGTCTGGGTGCAATTCCATTCCGATACATCCCAAAGAAAACAGCCCCACCTCCCAAAAATGGCTCGTAATAGTCTCGAACAGAACCAATCAATGGGAGGATCGAATCCAACGATCGGCCTTTCCCCCCTACCCACTTCAAGAAAGGTCTAGGATTTTTCATTCTTGTCCCGATTTCTCTTTCGGCCATAGATTGACCTTGGTTTTTGTTCGACAACAGGCTGGTAAACCACTTTCGCGGCGCAGTAACAAATCAAACTACCTTGAGGAAAACAATGAATGGTGATCTCAGTCCCATCTATCACGGCTTGGTAGCACTCCTTAGGTTTTCGCGGTGGTTGATATCTTCCTCCCAAAACGGGCCTCCATCACAGCTATGGCCTGCGGATTGGTATCAACCAAGACACACCGACGACTGTGTTTCAGCGCCGCTGCCCCAAACGTACCAGAGCCCGCAAAACAGTCCAACAAACGATCCCCCGTATACGAATGCACCTTTACAATCCGCTCCAACACCCCCAATGGCTTTTGAGTCGGATATCCCGTCTTCTCCTTACCATTAGTTGGGACGATTGTATGCCACCAACAATCTGTAGGTGTCTTGCCCCGAGCCACCTTTTCGGCTGACACCAAACCCGGCGCCATGTAAGGAATCCGATCCATCTGATCAAAGTTGAACGTGTATTTCTTGGGGTGTTTGGAATACCAAAAAATCATGTCGTGCTTCCGAGACCACCTTTTCGTAGCCCGACCACCAAAGTCATAGGCCCAGATAATCTGATTTTGGAAGCAATTCCTACCAAAAACACCATCCAGAGCCACCTTGGCGTAGTGCCCTTCACGCTCATCCATATGCAGAAAAAGCGATCCATGGGGTCTCAACAACCGGTGGCCTTCCTGCAAGAAAGGCAACAACCATTCTTGGTAATCTTCCCGATCATCCTCATAGGACAATTCACCACGTTGCCGCGTCTTTCGGGTATTGAATGGTGGATCAAAATAGAGCAGATCAAAAAACTCACCCTCATGGGCTTTCATCCACTCCAGACCATCCGCATGCACGATTTCTAACATTCAACCCAATCCTGATTTACCCACCAAGGATCAAAAAGTAATTCACCATACCGATTGTCAAAGTAGGCCATCTTGTGGCGCCCGACATGACGACAGAAGGTGTCCGCAAAGAATCGAATACCAACATAAGCTTCCGCCACCGAAAACCCTTTTTGACGCAACCGAATCACTTCCAAGGCCAATGCTCTGGAGACTTCCTCAACTGTTGTGGCCGGATTTTTCATTTTTCTGGAAACCACCTTGCCTGCAACCACCCATGCGACTGCAGACGATTTCGGAGAGCCATTGCTGTTCTGGGGCCAACGACCCCATCCACACCGAGGCGCATCATTCTCTGGAAGGTCTTTACAGCCCGTTCAGTCCGCTCCGAATCGACCTCTTGGAGGAACACAGGGTAACCCAAGAGCAAAAGCCCCAAACGGGCCGTGGTCGGCTCACAGACCCCTTTAACTTTCATCAAATCGTTCTCTACCTGCTTCAAACGATTCTCCCCATCGCTGTAGCCTCGCAGAAAAGACCACGTTTGAACAACCGATCGAGCCCCACGCAAGGGACCCCCCTGTTGGATCCGTACAATCCGTCGAAAATAATCCGCATCAAAAGGATTCTCGACCGCATTCCGCATGAATGTCAGCGGGAACAATGGGCCAGGATCTTTCTTTGATTGCTGAACGGCCGAATGCGGCAAAATTGTCTCCTGACAAATCTTTGGAAATCGATCCCTCATTTGGATCATCAAATCCCGCACTGTCTCCAACTGACCAACTGGGTACCTCCCCCAGGCATGGCCAAGGACCTTCACCCGCCCCGGAGACCAATTCTTTTTGGCCATACCCGGATTGACAATCTCAATACCAAAATGGGTTTTATTCACCGACTTTGAACCGGCATGCCAAGCCGACTTCTCCAACGGAACACACTGGACGACGATTGCCGGCAAACCCCGAATCAACGGCAAATCTCCTGCCAACTCCCTGTCTTTGTCGGTCCAATCATACCCAACCACGAAATGTGCAGACGCCTTGGATTGATATCGTCGGCGCATAAACCAACGAGTAGCCCCCAAGTAGGAATTTCCCCCAGTGTAATGGAGGATCACCCCATTGGGCTCAAACTCATTGTAAAACCAGGGTGAAGTCCTCTCAGTGATCCCATGTGCCTCAAAAACACGCCCAGAAAAAATCCGCAACTGATCAAAAAAGTCCATCTCTCACCCCATCTGCCAAATACAGATTGTTAAAGATCCAGAGTCCAACCGCAATGGGTGGCCTACATCTCCAGTGTAGCACAGGCGAGTTGAAGACTCAGGAGCATGCTTTAACGCCTCTTGAAGCACCTTCCCATTGATCTGCACCCATCCTTCTTGGTGACCTTGTGCATGATCCACCTCCACCGACGCTGTGATCACTTTACCCACACCCCCCTCTTCCCACGCACGCAACGTCAACAACCCCTCACCGAATTCAAGCTTGATTATCCCCAAAGCCGCCAAAGCCGCTGTTTGCCGCACCACTTCAAACAGTTCCTTTGTCGAAAAAAAATAGACAGCCCCGGTGGTATGCTCCGGGATAATCCCATTCGTGTCCGGAAAACCCACATTGACCAAGGGACTGTATCGGACTTCTTCCTCACCAATGAGAAAAAATCCATATGCCCGATCAAAGTAAGTCCGTACCTTGCCCTTCGGCCACGTCTTAAACAACTTGGCTGGAATCAATCCCTGCCAACGACCTTTCACCTTGGCTCGCGCCAAACGCCCCTTTGCCAAGGACTCCACATAGTCTGGATGAAAATGAACCACCCCATAGTCCTCTAACGTTTTCCCAGCCGCATGGGTAGCCGCCTTGACGTTTTGCCACAACACACACTCCTCAAAAAGATCTAACGGTGGGATGTTCAAAAAAACACTATACGCATTGACATCCAATCCTTTCAGCAAATAATCCGCTGATTCAGACCGCAAATAGTAATCCCCATACCCGACTGGGGTAAATGACAGGCTCCCAGTATCCTTGACCGCAGTCTTGATCACAGTTGCATCAAACAAAGCATTCGGAAGGGTCTCCTCTACGAACACCACCGAAGTAACGATGCCATCCGACCCACAAACCCAACTGGGACATCCTTCCGCTCCGGGAATCAAACGAAGCAATTTGGCCTCGTCCTTTTTCGTGGGCAATAGTTTGAGAGCCCGTGCCAAAGCTTTTTTAAGTTCCATAGGTCCGCACCCATCCAAAGTCCAACGCCAGACCACGACGCAATGGATCCAACACTGTCTCAGTTACCTTGCCTTCCAAAAATTCCAACAAGCGTTTTGTCGCTGTAGGCAACCCTTTTCGTTTGATCCGTTTCATGTAGGTATGATAACACCTGCAACACAAACCCAAAGCACGATGGGAACGAGTCTCTGTACCACAATTCAAGCAACCGTAGAGACCATGTTTTTTGCACCAATAATCAGACACAAGCCACTTCAGCATTTCCCGAAATTGTTCATCCGAAATCATATACGACCCAGTGGGACTCGTTTTTTTCCACTTCTGCCCCAGCCCCCCACGAGCACGCAAGAAATGAGACATACTATACCCGGAAATCCGACAGACATCCTGAAGGCTATACGTGCCTCGACTTAAACCACCCGGGCCTACGAGCACCCGTGCTTTAGCGTAAACGGCCGCCCGAGATCTGCCCCCCGGGTGGTTGGGCCATTCCGGATAACTGTCCCCTGTATTCCGCTGAAACCACTGAATCCCTGATGTACCCAATCCTTGTAACAAGACATTAGATTCCTGTTTTGACCACTTCTTACCCTTCCCCATTGTCTTCTTCCTTTTTTTCTGCTGCAGCGATCCTTGCACGCACCGCAGCTGTCCGATCCCGGGCAAGCATCAATGCTGCTTTTCGGGATTCATCAAGAGACAATTGGGGTTTCAAATTCGGTCTAGACGTATCCATGTCCCTAGGTACAAGCTCTGTTCCAATACCCTGTCTTAACTCATCCAAATGCTTAGACAAGCTCACCAAGGCCCGTAACATTCCCTCTAATGAGTTTGGCTCAATCTTCATCTGGGTAGTCAAAGCCATGCTCTTATCAAACAATTCAGTCATGTTCTTTAAAGTCTGAACACGGCCATTCACAATCTGTCGGCCTATCTCCTGTTCAAACTTGGCAGTGAGACCTTGAAAATACTGTTTCCGTCTCTCTACCCAATTATCTTCAACACACCATTTCTGGAGTGTCGACAAACAAACTCCAAACTCAGGCATCGCCGCTAAATCGCGCAAACCCAAAGACTCACAACTTGTCCTGTATATGATGCCTGCCTTTTCTCGTAACCAAACTCCCCCTTCATTCCGTTCTGCTTCCTGACAATTACCCAATTTCTGTTCAATCAATCTCAACTTTGCCTGGGCGGATGTCTCGGTCCGAATGATATCCGGCTTCACGTACGTTGCTTTCAACGTCGTGACCCGGAACAACGGTGGTCTTTTTTTCCGCCCAGCCATTTTCAATTCCTCGTGTCGTGCATCCCTTTCAACCGCCTATTCAACTCCACCCTCAAATCAGACCATTCCTCTTGCATGATACCCGCATATCGCTGTTCTTCCATAGGGGAAGCATCGTCAAAATCATCCACCTCAAAATTGACACTCAACTTGCCTATCTTATCAACCTTCACATCAGCGGAGACCTTTTCCAAATCTACATCCAAAGCTTTCGCAATCCGCATGGTCCCGAGTTCAATCATCTCCCTGAGAATCAATTCTCGATTCAACAAAAACAGACCGTCTTCCATGTCCGTCATGATTTAACTCCCGTGTTGGCTTTCCAAAACCATTCTGTTGCAATGATCCCGTGTCCAGCCGCATCCGCAATGTGTTCAACCCCCACAACCAAAGACTTGTTTAGAGCAAACGCTAGGCCGTCTACCTCAGCGCAAACCGAATCCTGAATCAAAAATTTTTCACTTTTTCGTGTTTGAAGAAATCTATTCGCCAAAGACGCAGCTATTGATATCCGAACAAATGCATTCGTAATCCCGGAAAGGCCCACAATACACCCATAAACTGCCATTGCTTTAATCGCATCATTCTGTGAACCGACCTTGATTTGATGCCTATTCAGCACGTAAGCCTCCACCCCTATTACTTTTGGTTGGTAGAGCTTAAGTATCTCATCGTATTTTCGAGCAATCATTACGTAGCGTCGAAGATCCTCGTCCATCACCCTATGCTTACTGCTTTTCCGAATCTCTTTCATCGGGATGCTTGGCGAAGTCGGGATGTAAACTGCCCTGATTATATAAAACTCCCTCTTGGGAGTACAGCCCAAGACAGCAACACCCGTACTAGCAAAGCCAGGATCAACACCAACGACAATGAGGTCATTTGGTGTTTTCAACCGGCCGCGTAAAACAAGATCTTTTCGATCAATCTTCATTGTCCAATGCTTCCAGGGTTTCCACGACCTCGGATCGTTCCATCCGAGTGAACTTGCAAAACTCGATATTGGAGGTCACTACCAAAATAGGCTTGGCCAACTTTTTTCCCAACTCCGTTCGAAGTTCCTTCACAAATGAAGTCGAGGCAGTCACCGGGACACTCACCACCTGGTACCGTCCCAAGGGCTTATCCAACATGTAAGCCCCGGCCTCAATCAATTCCCCCTCTTGATTCTTGGCAAAGACTTCAATCTTCCAAAAAGTCGATGTCCGCTTTCGTTTCTTCTTCTTTTTCTTCACAAGACCTTTCCGGCGAGCATCATTCTTGGCCCGTACTTCGTTGTACTTCTCAATCAATTCATCTTCCGTGGAACCCACTTCAGCTGTTTTCGGATTCTGATCCATCTGCTTCCTCCGGAGTCAACGTGATCGTCGTATCACCATTTGTTTTGGTGAACAAAATCTGCCGATCAAAACTGGTCACAAAGTCAGGGGCATGCTCGATCACAAAAATAGAATCTTTGTGAGCACGGAATGCTGTCAACAATTCGATTGCAGCCTCCCGACCAGACGCATCCAAATTTCGAAATACCTCATCCAAAAACAAAACATTGAATGAAGTAGACGCTCGACGCGACATGAACATGCTCAAACCGAAATCAACCGCAAACGATATTCGCCTCTTCTCACCACCAGAATACGAACGGTAATTGAAATCTACAACCGTGCCATCCGGATTTGCATGGAAAACACGTATCTCCGGCGCATTCACAACTTGATTAGTTCTGGTGGTCTTCTCAGTTTGAAATTCAACCCAAAATGTACCATGCGTCAAAACAGACAACCACTTGTTGGCAGCTTCCGACAATTCTTGAATCCTTTGATCCATGATGTAGGATTTCAGACCCTTCTTTCCAAAACCCTCCACCCAAAAATCCACATGAGCCTCTTCACGCCTGGTAGCTTCCGCTCTCGCCTTGGCCTCTTCTACCTCCTGAGCCAGCACAGCCACTATTTGAGTCTGCTCTGCAACCTGACTATTGAACGGATTCTCTGAAGCCCTGAGTTGATCTATCTGACCCCTATAGTTTGCTAGATCAGACTCAAGACCAGCCACCTCTTTTCCAACAGTTTGTTCCAAGTAAAGCAATCGCTCATCAATTCCTGTCAATTGATCCTGGCTACGCTTATTCAAATCCCTATACTTCTGTTGATTCACTCGGCTCTCTGCCTGACCTACCTGTATTCGCGACTGAACAGAGGCTTTTTCCTGCTGCAACCTTTGTCCTGTTTCCTGCAACTGGCCCAATGCCTGATTTAACTCTGCGGTATGCACTTGATGCTGCCCCAAATCAACAGGTGTTTTACAAAGTGGGCAGACCCCTGAGGCCAATTGTCCTTGAGCCTGTAATTCCCCCTCAAGCTTTGCGGCCTCTCCCACATTACTAAGGATTCTCTGATCCAACTCTGACAGCTGTTGATTACATTCTGAACTATCAAAATCGGGTGGAGCCATCAACATAGCTTGAGCCACTTGAACTTGTTTACGGGCCTCCAATAGACTATCCCGTTCTTGCAATTCCGCACGCTTTTGAACCAAATTCGCTTCTGTGGCCGTCACCGTATTCGCCAGTAAGGCTATCTGATCCGTTTTATCATCTTCAAAACTATCCGCTTTCACCCGAGCTGAAGTCAACGCCATTTCAGCTTGATTGTGCGCCTGTTCTTTCCCCACCTGGTAGGCGTTCAAATCCACCAAATAGGTGCTCAACTGGCCCTTTCTCTCTTTCACACAGGCCAAACAACGATCTATCGCCTCCAACTCAAGCAGCTTTGTAAGGACAGACATTCGGGCCGCATCGGTTGCATCTGCATACCGAATCAAATCAAACTGTCCAAACATGATCGTTGACTGAAAAACTGCTCGGTCAATCCCCAAAACCTCTTCTACCAACTTCTGCGTTTCTCGAACATCCTTTCTCGTTTTATCCACGCCCCCCACTTTGAAAACCAACGTGGTCTTACCCCTCTTTCGCGTCCGAACAATCCGAATTGCCATCCCTTGCTCATCTTCCAACAACAGGTCCACCCGGGCTTCGGCCTTCCCTTCGTGTAATGCCTTTCGATTGATAACCGCATCCACATGATCCCCACGAGGATGAACCCCAAAGCAACACCAGTCGATCGCATCGAAAAAATACGACTTCCCAGCTCCATTTGAATCCATACCCGTCTCATCATTGTTCTTTCCCGAAAGCAGAACCAACCCCTGATCATCCAGAGAAAGACTATGTTCCCCTCGAAACAACGTAAAATCCTTGATTTTTATATGCTTAAATCGCATTGATGACCTCTTCAGCAATCTCTAACAATCTTTGCAGATCCAAACCATCTCCAAATTTCTTTGCGTACTCAACCGCAAAAGCACCTATACCGGCCCCTTCCGGCACAACCAACCGGGCTTCCTTCTTTTTGATCTTTGGACAAACATTCGCCTGTAACTGCATTGCGGCCAAATTAGCTTGAACAAGTTCGATCGACTCAGAAGGGGCAATCACCTTGATAATATCGTGAGAACGCATCCCCTCCGGATAAACGAAATTTGGATCAGTCATGTCCAACGAATAATAGCGAGGACCCCAACCAGTGTCTACCCAATTGAAATGTCCCGTCTGTCTATTCCAGACCCCATACCCAGTCACATTACCTTCCTCATCCGCCCTAGTCTGATACGGGGAACCCACGAATGTCACATTGCCCACCACCTGTCTCTTATGATAATGGCCTGAATAGACCCTGTTCGTCTCCGGAAAAACAGTCCCGCCTTTTGATTGGATCAACTTGTTCATTAAGCCCCCAGGTACATCCTGATGAGCCCAAATCACCTTTCCAGAAGCAGGTGCCCCCATATACAAAAAATCCGAATTGTACTCGGCCGCTTGATGGGGCAACCAAACCCCCCAATCATTCAGCGTAGGTTTAGTGTAGACATGGACACCATCCACATGGCCAAACGCCTCAAGAGCCGTTTCCCCAGCTCCATTGATCTGATCATGGTTGCCTGAAATCATGTGGATTTGACATCCCGCTTCTGTCAACGTCTCCAGCCAAACCAAGGATGCATTCAACAAATCCACTGGCAATCGATACCGCACATGCCACCAATCACCCAAAAAACCAACAGCCCGATCAGCATCTTGCAAAGCCGCTTCAAAAATGCCTGGAAGAACTTCACCAAACACGATATCAGCGGTCTTTGGCCGCAAGTGCAAGTCAGTGAAAATGATCATTCTCAGCTCCTATGCTGTAACGGAGCCGACTTCCCAAAGTGCCCCTTCACCCGGCGCCCATCCTTCAGAATGGCCTGCATTTCGTACTTGTGATGATGGGGCCCGCTGGTCATTTGACGACACCCTAACAACCCACACTCAGGGCAAACTGCGTCTTCGTTCCGTTCTGCCATTGGACGGATCAACTCGAATTCGCTCTGACAATTCCCACAGCTATATACGTACACTGGCATGTTCCCGCTCCAAGTATGCATCTTTCAAAACAGACATCAAACGTGGACCCAAACCAGGATCCTCTTCACACTTTTTGAACAACCCAGCCCAATTTTGGTATTTGATGATTTCGCCATCCATGTCAATAGTACTCCAGCTACCATCTTTCACCCGAATACCATACTCGCCAAGGGAATTGTGAATATTCCAAACATTGTTGATCCCCTGACCGGTCACCATCGCAATCTTCATTTCTCGAGGAGCATTCCCCAATTTGTTTTTCACAAGTTTCGCATTCAAAATGTGACCCATCAAACGCTTACCTGGACCCAATAATTGGCCACCCCAACTCAATCCCAAGCGCAACGTTGCCAGATGAGATAGGCCCTTTCCCCCGTAGGACGCACGATTCGAACCATAGCTGTTAAACGTTGTGTATTGGTGGTTGCATATCACCACGGCCATATTGGTATTGCCTAGCAAGGCAGGAATCAAACGTCCCGCCTCTCTCATCACCTTGGCAGCAGCGCCGGGTTGATTCGACGCGGCCAATCTATTAACAGATTCACCCTTTGTAGACGTGCCCCCCAAAGCATCAAACCCATAGATCACCGGGATCTCTGGATAGTTATTCCGCCAAAAATCAGCCGTATTGTAAATCGACTGCAAAATCCCCTCTAAATGCAATTCTTCCCGTTTAAACAACAAGTACTGCAATTGCGCTGGATCCACCCCCAATCGTTGAGTGTAATGCTTGTCGCGGCCTCCCTCCGGCTCCGCAAGAACCACCACCCCACCAATCTTTTGAGCTGAGGCGAAAATGTGATCCAAAAATGTGGATTTCCCCAAGTAAGGATCACCGTACACCTCTGTGACCCTCCCCCAAGGAATCCCCAAACCATTCATCATCAGATCCACACCAAGAGAACCAGTGGAGAAATGCCCCGGCACATTCGCCAGGCAATCAGGTGCATCCAGAGACGTGACATTGACACCAGTCGTCTTCATCAAAGCCTGGTACTCGGCCAAAGGATCGCCCTTTTTGATCTTTGGTGTGTTTTTCGTCCCTTTAGATGCTTGTCTTCGAGACGACCCTTTGGCTTTTGTACCGGCTCCCTTTTTGGCTTTCGGAGCCATACGGATCACTTACCTCTGAGGCGTGCCTCAAGATTGGACATTTGTTGATCAACCGGATGTGTTCCAGGACCGGGCAAAACACCCGGTGGCGCAGACGGTAACTGTGCTGGCTGTTGGCCCACACCACCGGGTGTCTGTTGGGGCACTTGAGGATGGGCTGCATGTGGCTGCTGAGGCATCATTGCCGGATTTGGTTGTCCAGGTTGTGGCGGTACCGCTGGATTCGATGGTTGTTGTGGTGGTTGCCCCTGTACCTGCGGTGCAGCTTGCTGAGGCGGTTGCTGCGGTGCCACTGGTACATTGCCAACTCCAGCCACAGACGGTTGTTGTCCCTGTTGTAACGCATACCCTGTGCCCAGATTAGACAGATTTGACCGGACGGGTGGAGGGGACACAGGGAGACCAAATGGTTGTGGTGCCTGATGTACTGCCTGCTGTGGTGGAGTCTGGCTCATTGGTGACGCAGATGGAATCGCTGGTTGCTGACCCATTGATGCTACTGGCTGTGTGAACGGTTGCGCCATCGGTGGACTTGCCTGTTGAAACTGACCCGATAGTTGAGCCGGTGGTTGGGATGGTTGTTGGCCAACTGTCGGGAATGGATTTGCCAATTGCCCTTGCGGAGCCATTGACTGAACTTGGGGACTTTGGACATTGATCGGACTCATGGAACCATTCGGTATCGGCAATCCATAACACTGGATGGCCCGAACCATCTGTTCCTCCGTAGGCATTTGGCACTCTTGCTCCAAATCCCACATATGATTCAGCATAGGCATAAACTCTGGGGGTAACGGCATTGGATTATCATCAATCGCGCTGTACTTGATGTTCATTTTTTCAGGACCGGTCTTTTCACGGCTGATGCGAATCGGTCTCCCCTGTTGTGGATGAATCAACGCTGCAGCGCCCCCACGGGCATCAACAATCGTCCCAATGGCAGTGTGCAACATTCCAGGGGCCCCCAACAACAGCGGTCTGTAATACTGCTGTCCGGATTGATCCTTGAACAAATGGGCCATGATGTTTTCCAGATACGCAATCTGATACAAAAATTGCGTCTGAACCCTGGCATTTTTGACACGCGGGGTCATTGCCGGATCAGAGAGAGCCATGGTCTTTGCCTGACAAATCAAACAAAACTCAGGACCAGGACAACCAATCGACGCTCCCTGGGGCCGCTCCGGTGGCCTGAAAAAATGGGTCTTACTTTTGACAAAGTAGTTTTTTCCTTCCGCCCAAGAAGGCAACAAATAGATCACCGCTTGTGCTTTGTAACCGACCTGGACAGTGTCCCACTGCTTCTCGCCCTGCGGACCAAGAAATCGAAAGTAAATAGCTCTCGACGTATTGAAAGCCATTTGCTCAGCCTGTGCTGACTGATACGCCTGCTGAACAATACTCTCATCCGGCATAAAAAACTGAGGCATCGGTTGCGCCCCATACACACCAGCTTGCGCCGGTGCTTGCACTGGGGGCTGTGCGTTGGGCTGTACTGGTTGTAATGGCATCGGTTGGCCATGGGGTACCATGGCCCCCGGTTGGGCTACCGGGGCTGGTATAACCTGTCCGGGAACACCTTGTTGCGGTGGTTGCTGGTACCCAGGCTGCATCGGTGGTTGGCCTGGCTGAGGTGGCACCCCGGCTCCGTATTGGTTCGGATCAAATGTCATCTGTCTGTCTCCTCACTTTGTTAACACGCTCCAGCAACGATTTTTGGAACAAGAATTTTCAACCCGCTGCGTTTTGTTCGTAATCAACTCTTTTCCTTGGGATTATTGAAGCCTTTATTTTGAACCCCGTCATCACCATTTCACAACAACTGCAAGCTTCTTCTGCTTGTTCAATCAAACGCTGATGTTCCTGGTATCCAGGTTCCAAGCGCAACTGATTGTCCACCATTTCCTTGGTTGGACGCTTCCAACCTTTCGGAGGATCCGCGGGTGGTTCGTAAAGACGCAAAGACACTTCCGCACGCCAGACCCGATAGTCCTTTTCTCGAATCTGCCACACCCGGCGCATCAGAGCAGTCAATCGTCCCCAATTTGCCACCTGGCAAGGCAAGATAGCCTGATCCTCATGAACACGGTACTCTGGCATACAAAGTTCGTTCATGATGTCCTGAACCGACACCGTGTACCAATTCAGAACCTGACCTTCACCATTGATCTGATCAATTTGCCAAGGTGGAATCGTCGAAAGCCGTTGCATAACCGCCTGCAATTTCTGTTCACCAGTTTCATGCGTATGCATATTAAGCCGCCTTTTTGTCTGCCCACGAAGTAACGCTCCATTCGGCATCTACTTCGATAGTAATTGGTTGAAATTCTTGGTAATTCTCCATCTCGTACTTGATGATCCGGCTGACTTCCTGCAATTCGTCAAATGGAACGTCAAACTGGATCTCATCGTGTACCGTGGCCACAATCTTTGTTTCCATTTTGCGGGCACGGATGGCCAACCAAATCCTCACCATGGATTCCTTTGTCAACTCCGCAGCCGTCCCTTGAATAAGGGTCGAAATGGCCATCCGCTCACCCCGACCACGCAGCTTAAGATCCATTGAACAGATCTCTGGAACGCGCCGCGGTCGGCCGAACAGATTTTGAAAATTCCCCTTCTGTGAACGAACATAATTCCAGAAATTGACCCGAAAAGCCGCGAACCCCGAATATCGATCCATGAAGATTCCAAGGTACTCTCGCGCTTTATCCACCTCAACTTTTGCCAATTCTGAAAAGGTCCATTCCGTCATGCCATACGACAAACCAAAATTGATGATCTTGGCGTACTTCCGGATCTCCTTGTCCGTAGTACCAAACACTTCCATTGCAGTCCTGTCATGTAGATCCTGACCCTCCACATAAGCTTCAACCATAATCGGATCTTTGGAGTAAAACGCAATGACCCTCAATTCAATCTGAGAATAGTCCCAAAACATCCGGACGATTTCAGGACCCCCAACAATAAAAGCACGCCGGATACTCCAGGGATCGATCCCCCCATCTTTCAACTTTTTCCCAGAATACTTTTCCGCCCGATCGCTATCGTCCTGGGGTTGATTCTGAAAGTTGGGCCGCTGGCAACTTAACCGGCCCGTATCTGTCCCTACCTGCTGATAGTCCGGATGCACACGATTCTGCTTATCCAACCTACTCAAAATCGTGTCGGTATAGGTCCCCTGGAGCTTGTCTGCAGTCCGCCATTCTATGATCAACTCCAACACAGGGAATCGATCCTTAAACGAAGACAATACTTTCTGATCAACAGCAAATGCATTCGGATGCCACAGATTCTTTTTCCTGGCCGTCTTCGTTCTTTTGGTGAGCTTGCAGCCCCAACTGTAAAGCATCTGCCGAAGTTCATCATCCGAATTAGGATTTACATACCGACCGATCATCGCCGTGATCTGCTCAATCAACACATCTTTGCGCTGACCCAGGGTTTCTTTCAATTCTTCCAGATACCCAACATCCACCAACATCCCGGTTTCTTCCATCTCAACGACAGCTTCCACCAGAGCCATTTCTGTTTTCCAGATTCTAGGATACTGTTTCGAAATCCCATTTCCCGCTTCATAGAGGGCGTAAAGACCGGTCGTGAACTCCACATCAAAACAACCATAAGTCCCAACCAAAGGAATATTCACCTGGGAATACCCATGGTCCTTCATATAGGCCTTTTTCCCCATATTCTGAGATTTGGCCAACCGCTCTACTTCCGATACAACCTTCCCCTCAAAATGAGAAGCGTCCATCCGGCCCAAATCCGTCTCAGATCGATACTTCAGGGCCGTTGAACGATTCTCATCGTACAACTGCGCAGCGATCATCGTGTCATAAAACGGACCCACCGGATTCATCCCATCTTTATGGGCAAAATGAAGTTCAAACTTCAGATTGTGCGCCACCTTCATCGTGTTAGGTTTTTCCAACAGATACTTGAAACCCGGTTGAACCATGTCAAACGACAACTGTTGCACCCCAGGGGCATGATGCCGATAGGGAACATAGAAATTATGAAGTTCTCCCACTTGGGGATCCCATCCAGCAAAACCCAACCCACAAGACTCAGACTGTTGAAACCATCGTGTCCCCGAAGTTTCATAATCAAACGTCAAAACCGGTGTTCGATCCAAAAAATTGATCATGGTCTGAAAATCATCTGCATTCATCACCAGGTGCTTGTCTGGATACCCTGTTTCATACTTCAGCCAAGGATCAATCTGAAGGGGTGCCCGCATCATCGTTTTTTCTTTTTCCGTTTTCGGATTTTTGCAGGAACAAGATCCCGGTCTTCCAGAAATGAACGCAGCTTCCAAAACTTCGGACCACTGTAGGGACAAACTTGACGAAAACCCTCAGGACGACTGCCATCACCCAACAACTGCTTGGGTACCGACTTGGTCCCCACAATAGACACCGTTGCAGCGTAAAGTGTAGGATAAGTCTCATCCCCCACCTTGTAGCCGCCATTCACCACAGTGAGTTGATACGTCTCCCCCCTCCACCTTGTGTCAATCACCATCCCAGGCGCGAGCAATCGAACCAACTCACTTTTTTGACGCTCACGCTCCCACCGATCCCCATCTCGACCAGACCCCCAAGGATGACCATGTCTCTTTGACTTTTTGACAATATCCTTTTCCGGCTTTTTCTTTTTCTGGACAGGTTCTGGGGTCTGGACAGGTTTTTGTTTTTGTGGTGGGGGGAAAGGTACGACACCTATGTTCTGCTGAAAATTCATTGCAAGCAAAATAGACTCTGCTGGAACATTCAGAAACACAGCCAATTGCTCCAATGACGCTTTCGGCCCCAACTGCTGTTGGGCACTTAAAAGCGTTCCCTTCGAAAACTCGTATTGGCACTCATCGAACAGCCCACAAGAATAGACCCGACATGGTGACTCCTGCGTACCATTCCAAATGACGCCATAACACTTCGGTTTGTCAGCCACGGTCCGCTCCTAGATAATTGGATAAACGACGCCGAGCACTTTTTATCTTTCCAGAAAGACACCTTCGTGTTGTAGCGAGCCCCAACCGATCATGCAATTCCCGAACAGATCCGGCTGAAGCGAGTGCAACCAACATCTCCAGATCTTCCCCATGTGGGGAATCCGCCAACTCAGACAGCAAACATGCTGCCTCCATCTGCCTATCCCCAGGGTGCTGGGGTTCCAAATCTTCCACCCACACTTGCTTAGACCGGCCCAATGACCGAAGAAAAGAATATCTGGTGTTTGTCAACAGTCGATTCATCCACGAAGAGTCCCCTGGGTGCTCATGCATTTTCAAAAGGAAAATTTGACAGTAGTCAGACTGATCATTACCCAAGGAATCAACTTGGCCAGCTACAGGCGCGACTCTTCGAGCCAAAACAAGCGCCAATTCTGAATCTACCATTGATATTCCTTCCAGAAATAAACAACTGTAACAAAACTAAGAACTTCAAAGAATCCGTACACCTAAATGGTGTTTTTGTCAACTTTTCGTAGATCAAATGTATGAATAGAAAGGGCCTCTATATTAGATACCTCCTACAACCGTTCCCGGGCTGTCTTCAACGCTTTCTGGAAAATTTTAGATACCGTGTTCAGGTATTCTTCTCTTTTTTTGCTTCGAGGAAGCAAGGGGATCAGCTCAACAAGCAACAACGCACCCGCCAGCGAGTAGAACGCATTCTTGGGGAGTCCAATCCGATCACAAACATCATGGATTGGTTCCAGAAATTCTCGCGGAATCCTTACATCGGCCCGCACACGGCCTTTGACTGCACCAAGAATCGAAGTTTTTTGATTTGCCGTCATGATGTCTCTCCTACGCTTGCGAACTTGGAAAACTGGGAATATGGTACTGCTTGTTCCAAATACCCCCGTAACGCCTCTCGAGGATACTCACCCGGATCCCCTTGAGGTAAAAAAACCAAACGAACATCGGGAAAGACCCCGGCCAGCCGCGGCGCATGATTGAACATCTCTTTCCACGCACCAAATGGCTCAGTCCTGGACGGTCCATCCCACATCAAAATGATCGAACGGACACCCTTTCTTTTCAGCTTCAAAATCTGCAATGGGGAAATGGTTTTCCCGAACGTCGCGACAGCATCATATCCTACGTGTATCGCATCAATGGGCCCCTCGGTAATCACCACCGTTGGATATTGGCAGGCTATGTCTAAGTTAAACAACACCTCCGTAGCAGTTGCACATTCCGCCAAATTTGGCGGATTCAGCGTTTTGATATACCGCCCCCAGGTTTGCTGGCTTTCTGACCACATCGCACGCGCCTGAAAATACTTCAGCTTCTGATCCTCCCAACACGGAAAGATCAACCGGTTTGCATACGTTCCAGACACGCAACCAAACAAACCAAAATGGTGTATATCATCTACTGTTATACCCCTGGATGCACAGTACGTCAATATGGTGTTTCGATTAAAATCCGATCCCGGGGGCCAGGGAATCTCCGGATGTTCAAAATTCCCTTCAACACTGCCCCAATCAGGCGACAATACCTCCGGCAATTCCGCAGTACCCCCAGCCATCCCCCGGGCACCTTGCATCACAATCTGTACTGCACGAAACTTTGTGCACCCCTCCACCAACTCAATCAATGCCAGGAGGCCCCCGGCACCCTTCACCGGAACCTTCTTACCAAATTGGTTATAAACGTACTCCTGACAAAAGAAACAATGCCAGGACTTCCGCTGCATGTGCACAGCCAATTTCCGTTTACCACAAATCGGGCAGTCCATAATCCATTCGTGGCCTTTGATGTCCTCTCCACCTTGATCAGTCACGTAGGATTCAAGATCAAATAATTCAATTGCCCGATCTAAATTCAAAAAGGCCCCCCTTGCTGAGTCGGGAACGCCTGTGGCGCATACCCAATAGGGGTACCAATTTGGGGGGTAGGAATGATCTTCTCAGCAGAATCCCGCACAGTGGTAAACAGCATCCTTGAAAAATCGGCTCTAACCGTTGTCAGTTGTCCAGCCAAATTGTCTCGGTAAATCTCATGGTACAACCGTGCTTGCTTCCCACGTCGCTCTTCCAACGTCTGATTAATCGTTCCCATGAAATCAACAATACGGACCTTTGCAAAGGCGTCTGCAACGTTCTTAACTTGGAGCACCCCCTCATCCACATCTATGTCTTTCACCGGTCTCTGCGCCTGGGATGCGGTCCACAGAGCGTACCCTCGCTTAGCCAGCTGTTTCAAATCCTGGAATGCCGCTGCCTGGTGAGAGGTTTCGTTGTGCTTGCCCTTCTCCTGGCTTCGGAGGAGATCCCCATAATCCACCACCAACAGATCCGGACGCCATGAGAAGTTCCCTCGAAGATCCTTCAACTCCTCCCAAATGTCCGCGCAAGAATACGTCCACTTCTCAGTGAACGCGCGAATAACCAAAGACCGACCATACATCTGATATTCAAACTGGAGGCTGTTGAACACCTGAGAGGTCAGATCACTGCGTTTAACCTTGTTGTATAGCTCATTCGCAAAAAAGGTATCGTACCTCGCCTCGGTCTGTTGCCGATCCCCTTCGAACACCAAATGCAAAACAGGATGGGCCCCGCGTCGGATTGCTTGCGCCCCCAGGTTGATCAACATCGTGGATTTCCCACGCTTGGCGTAGGCCACCCAAGCGCCTATTTCCCCAATCGACAATCCCCCATCCAAAACTTGATCGGTCTCCGGCATACCAGTCGGTATGGCTTCCCAACTGGGGTCCACAGCCAGCCGATCCGAATACCTCTGAAGAAATTCTTCGAAGAAAAATGACCTATCAGGCATCTCCATTTCAGTGTTCCGGATCGCTGACACGACCCGATCCATCACCTGATAGCTCTCTTCCAGCTCCCCCTTGTTGAACAAACTCCGGGCCTCATGGAAACCCTGATAGAAAAGACAACGCTTAACGAAATCAAGTGTCTTGTCCCTGACCCATTCCTCAGCTTGAAACTTGTTCGAACGAAGATGATCCAAAGACACCCTGTACAATTCCCGAACTTCGGGAGTCAGCCCCCGTGCTTCCTCAATAAGAATCGCCAAAGTGGGAATCGCCTGGTACCGATCGTAATAGCTCTTGATCTGATGAACGGCCCAAATCAAAACCTCATGTTCAAAGTATTCGGGTTCCAGAAAATTCAGAACCTTGACCGCAAAATACGGATCCGCGGTCAACAATTGGACCAACACCTGTTGGAATTCCAGGCCATAAGGAAGGACTGGAGCCTGAGCCGCGGCTTCAGCCTGCTGATACCGCACAAGCTGATTATCCATCGACGGGTTTCCTAGACTTTGACTTTGATTTCATCGCCGCAAATAATGCCTGCGACCTGGCAGTAGATGATTTGATCAAACCATTACGCAAGGCCATGATGTCAAACGGGACACTCCCAACCAATCGATCGTGGCAACCAAAACGAAGAGAGCAAAACAAACACACTTCCGAATTGGGATGATACCCCATCGTGTTTTCGAAATCGTCAAAACACTTCTGTGGATTCTGTTCGGTCTGGACATAGGAGATTTTCAGCTTTTCCACCCCCGGAGAAATATCGCGATTCGGATCATACCTTTCCGGATTGTCCACATCATCGTAATCCTCAACCCCTTGCTCAGCCGCCAACCGTTGCTTGTATACCTTCCACCGACTCAAATTCTTGTACTTAGGATAGTGTTTTTCAGACTGAAGATGCGCTTTTTCGAGACGAGGAGGGAAAAACCAACGGCGGACCGAAAACAGAGAATAGATCCACAACCGCGGATTCACCTCCTTTTCTTTCGACCAGGTCAAAAAGGATTCAATGATCTCCTGCCGTTCCGCCGTCAATTTCAGATCGCGCAAATGAGGATTTTGTTGTTTTCGTTTCTGGACATGGGCCGTCATGTTTCGATAGTAGTTGTAATCCGCAAAAATCTGATCGACAGAAGACATACAAAATCTCCTTCACCCCGCTTGACGTTGACTCAACCACTGTGGAAACTCCTGAGCATCATTCATCACCGAAACATCAAAAATCGGATCTTTTCCGTAGATACGCAATCGAGATGCACTGTGGTCCAAGAGCTTGTGATGATGCCTATCCGCGAAGTCCACAAGAATCGCATTCGTCTTTCCGGGATGAGCCGTACAGATTCTATACATCGCCTGAACCAAGCTCACTTCAGCCTTCTCACCACGCGCTAAAACCAGCGCATCCGCGGAAGGCATATCGACCCCCTCACCAAGAATCGTGGTCCCAATCAACACCTTAACAGCCCCACGTTCCTCAAACGAATCCAATACCTCCTTTTGCCGATCCCGCTTCATGTCGGTGGAAATGAACTCTATCGGATTCAAACTGGTATTCGGCTCTCGAGCCGGAGACAACCCCGACAGCATTTCGAGAATCATTTTCCCTTGCTTCTTCGTGCCAACCAAAATCAGTACCGTGCGTCCCGTCTGCAACAAGAAGTTCGCCGTGTAGGAAACTAAGAGATTCCGATTCTCGTGCTCATGGATCCCGTGCTTCCCATAACCACCGGTCCAGCCACCTCGAATCCCACTGAGACTCTGGAATTGAGATGGGAGAAAAGCCACATGGACAGGCACCAGATAGCCTCGACGCATTAGCTCATCACTCTTGATTTTGAACAACGTACGAGAAAGCTTGGCGTACAACGCGAGATCATCAGCCCCCGACCGAAAAAAAGTCCCGGTCATCCCGAGCCGATAATAGACATGAGGGCAACGCCCAAAAATCTCATTGTACGAGTCCGCGGCCGCATGATGGAATTCATCCACGATCAATGCTTCTCGCGTTTGATAAAACTCCTGTGGTAATTCTTTCGCCGTTGCAGCTGTACAAACCACCAATCGGGAACTTTGGTAATCCCCCCAACACGTGGCCCCCACCAAATGGTGGCCGTAATTCGGACCAAACCACTGATCAATGACCCCAACGGTCTGAGCCGCGATCCGATGTGTAGGCGCCAACCAGACCATTGGTACCGCCAACCGTCGAGCTATCTCCACCATGGTCCGCGTCTTGCCGGATCGCGGGGGCATGTCCAAAACACCCCGACCTTCCGCGACCGCGACATTAACGGCTTCCTGCTGGTAATCCCGCAATGGAATGTCAATCAGGGGAGGCACATCCCCCAAGGGCTTTTCCCGCATGTCCTGAATTCGAATGTAGGAACAAAGACCCAACTGCCCAGATACCCACCAGGCCAAGTCCAACAAGCCTGTCGGGAACCAATCCGGATCCCGTTTATTCCGATGATACAACCGGTGGATCCCATCCCATCCCGGATTGATATCATCATCAGGCAGTTCAATGTTTTGCGCCCTGAGAATAGCGATCTGACTGGGGTAAGACAGGTACTCGTGGAGGCCGTTTGCAAGTAGTGTAGGAGGGTTTACTACTTCAACACGATCGTTGTAGACCTTAAACAGAATTTCCGACATGCCACACTCGCAAGCTCAAGATGCAACAGCTAAACAAGCCTGTTGGAATTCCGATAGTATTGAACATTGAAGAATGTACGCCATAATGGTGTTTTCGTCAACCGAAAATCCGGCGTCTTTCTTCAACCCTTCTTGCTGCAGTGCGCCTAGCGTCTATTTCAAAAGGGTTTTTCTTGTACCCCACAACACACAAAAATACCAAATAGAGAATCCATTGAAACACAGAGAGCACCATCATCTGCTCCACATGCCGCATCTCGTGCTCAATTGTCAATTCTCTGATCCCCTTAGGCAACCGGCTTCGAATCACCACGAAAGGACCCCAGGCCCACCCGCGGAGATTTGGAAACTTTCGACCCAACCAAGAGTTAGGCTTCAAGTAAAAGAAGGGGAATCGGCCCGTGTACCAATACCCCCAATGAATCCAACCCAACCAAAACGACACCATGACCCCAAACCACGCGACCACAGTCACAGGAGCCATCCAAAGATTGCCAACAACATAAAAGAATTTTGAGTGCATAGATCTCTCCCAATATGATCATAAGATCAATGGTTTTTATTTCTGGAATTAATGGTTTTTTCTTAAGAATTTTCATACTCTTTATTTCTGGAAAAATTCAAGATCATTTCTCACTGATTTTAAAAAAGCTATAGTAAGAAAGATAGTGATTACTATCTTAAACGCTTGAGAAAGAAAATTTGGAAAATTTATTTTTAACTATTTTATTTCTGGAAGAACTAACCCAGTCAAATAAAAGGAAAAACGAGACGAAAAAAAGTTTCAAAAATTTGTTCCAGAAATAAATCTATTTTTCCAGAAAGAAAGAACCCAGAACAGAATTTTAAAGGAAAACTACCTAACTTGATCTATCACAAGAACGGTCAAACAGATGGCTAAAGTCGTACCCGCTGCCACTACGATCGGTTGCTTCCAGAATGAATCAAGACGGTCAATTTCTTTCAGATACATCTCTTCCTTTTTGGCATAGGTAACTTGATCAGATTCTCGAAGAGCATTTAGCCGATTGATTTCAGCTTGAAAAAGGCCCGTTTTCTTTTCCACTTCAAGATTGAGTCTTGCGTTGTAGTACATCGCTTTTTGTCCAAGATGAAGGGCCAGATTTGGAGTCAACAACTGTCCTGAAAACGGGGCAATATCTCCCTCCTCCATGTCCTGACTGCAATGGGTCGGTTTTTTCAAACTACATTCTGCGTTTTCCGTACCCGCTCCCACCTGAACCGAGAACAAACTAGTCAACATCCCCAGCACGAACCAGAAATTTCGCCAGTTTAGCGGGATTTTTTCGCAATCTAATTGCCTCTTTTTGCTGCTTCTCATTGAGATCTTCCTTTTGCCTCTCGTACTGGGCTCGGACTTCAGCAACGGCCCGATCATGGTCACTTCCTATTTGCGCTTCACGCACTCTCCGTTCCGCCTCAATGGCACTGACTTCTCGAAGTAACCTTGGGATAGGGTTTCGCCCTCGGAAGAGATACAGGGCTGCCACAAAGACACCAAACGGGATGATGTACCAGTATGCCCGAAGCCACTTCACTAGACACCACCCATTTTAAAAGTTTCAGTTGTTCCATCCTTCCTGGTTTTTGAAAGGGTGGAGTTGATCTTGCTCCCGAGTTCATAGCCGCAAAGCGTCATGAACACCGGCATCATTCCATCGGGCAATGGGGTTGCAGGATCCCCAAGAATGGCTTTTCGCCAACACCACATCATCATCAGCAAAACGGCCAACAAGGAAGCCCGGCCCAAAGAGACTCGGTTGATCCCATCGGGACCAGCCTTCATGATCAACCCACCGACATATTTATGTGTCCAGTTTTTGATCCCTTTCCAGATTTTCAGACTTTTTTCCATCGGGTTCTCCTTCTTCCACCTTGAAAAAATGTTGGATATCCCCCAGTTGTTTTCCTTGAAATAGCGTCATTTCCCGTTGACTATTCGCAATCATAGTTTGAAGTTTGGCCAACTCATCCTGCAATTGTCCAATCCGGGTCAAATTCCGTTTCATCTCTTCCAGAAAGTAGATCCCTAGGTCAGTCTTGGGTTCCCGTTTTCCAGACAAGTACTCTTCAATCAGCTTTGGACGATTGGCCGGCACTTCCGGCGAATCGACAGGCAAGACTTCCATTTCTCCAGAGATGATTTTCTTCTTTGTGTCGTCGGACATGATGTCTCCCTTTGTGTCTTATGTCCCAGTCCAATACGGGATGTAGATCGCAGTTGTTCCTGAATAGAATTTGATCCAACCTGTGTTGGACGAAGCATCAGAACCATTGATAGTTCGAGCAGTCGTCAAACCGGATGTGGTAACTGAACAATCGAAGGTGAAATAATTGGCTGCTCCCGAAGACGCAACACCAGTTTTTACTCGACCAATACCATCCAAGGATATTGTGGGATTACTTCCAACACCACCAATCGTGATGGTGTCTTCTGCATTGAGAGTCAATGTCCCAATTTCATAGTCGTAAGTTGTTCCTGGTTTGGCCACCATTTTAAATCCATTGAAGGCATTCCCAGGGGTGCTGTACTGGTGAGAACTGATCCTCAATTCATCTTGATCAACAACAATTCTGAATTTTCCAATGTCATTGGTTGCATCTTGATGGTTGAATTCCAAAGTCGCTTCACCAATGCTTGATTCATAGTTGATCGTTGCTTTGTTCACCGTGGCGTAATCCGAAAACACCGTACCCCAATTGAGTGATGTGCTCCCGATGTTACCTTCCCCATCTGCCCGCGGCAAAATGTCTGGATGAGTTCCGGTATCCCCGGCATCTCCTACTGTAATGCTCTCTAGCGCACCATTCGCATCTCGGGTGAACAAAAGACAATCATGCACAGCAGAGGCATTGTCTACGGAAGCAATAACAAAATTGTCTCCATCAGCCCGCATCGTTGCGGTATCGCGATTAATTGAAGCCGTGGAATTATAGATCTCGAAATACGTATCGTAAAACAAGCATCTTTGATCAAATTGGGTCCTGGTCGATGGATTCAAAAAGATCTGATTCGCCTCAAGATGTACGTCCCCACCAGCGCTGTCTGCTCGAAGCCAAAGATCTTCAATGGCCGGATTCACATTTGAAAATTTGTCTGCTTGCAAAAACACTGTGGAATCAGCTCCAGCTGAAGTCAAAGATGCCATGTGGAGTTCACCTGTGTTCTTTGCTTCTACGCGCCACATCCCACCATCAGACGCAACCGCTGTTTCATTGAGACGTAAAGAGGCGGTTGTATCTTTGATTCGGATTGCTTTAGTCCACAGCAATTCAAATGGTTTTGTCGTGGCACCAAGACTGACAGTGGACGAAGGTCCAGGTACCATGTCCAAACCGACTTCAATCCCATAGGTCTCAGAGGATTCAACACCCAATCCAAGATAGACCCCGAGTACATTGGTTTGTTGGACAGCATTCCCCGATCGGGTCATCTTCAAAGCAGATGTTCCCACGGTACCCACATCAGAAAGGCTTCTCAGTTCTAGAGTTCCAGCCGTCCCACTTAAAAATTCCCAACGTCTATGATCAACAGCAACCCCTGTGTTGTCCCATTCCAGTGAAGGATCCGATGTTTTCTTGATTTGGACATCATCAAAGTGTCCAATCAATGACCAAATGTCCCTCCATTTATTGGCCTCAACACCTAAACCAACTGCTGTGCTACCTTCCAAGGCAATATTGGATTCTCGATACGAGATTCGATTCGTCCCACCGACAGATAGATTCAATTGATTTTCACTTCGATCCCAGATGAGAGAATCATTGGTGTCAAAATTGATCGCTGGGTCTGTTCCATCAAAGTTCAAATTGAAAGAAGCGTCACCTATTGCAAGTCTATCTTCCACTGGATTGGCGTCAAAACCTATGTTCAGCCCACCAATATCACGAGCGTACCATGCCCGTAACCCACGGCCATTGATATCTTCCAACCTTTGCCGGATCGCAGAAAACATGGTCTGAAAATCTTTGATACCATAGGTCGCCCGGTCTGCATTTCGATCATTGGCAGTACCACCACCATCTGTGGACCATCCAGATTGGTAGCTATTATGGATGGGACCCTCAAAGTAAAAACTCCGTTGATCTGTGATCCCTGTGGTCGGCGCGGCCAATGTTGCTTGATCAACTTCTCCAATTTTCAACCATTCCAACCCTCGAGAAGAAGTTTCCACCATCAAATTCCAATTGGCTTCTTGCCGTGTATCAATCGCCTGACTGTACTCAGAACCATTCCCAGCAGGATCCCAAAAAACACGACTTTCATTCTCCCCATCAATGTACTCAAACCGAATGTACACACCGTAGGTTCCAGGCGTATAACTCCCAATGTCGATGATTCTGGTGGCTTCCCCTGCCACTGCAACAGACCCATATTTGATCGTTCCCAGGTCTCGTCTAGCCAACACAGCAGCACCACGTGTGACTCTAACCTGTTTTCCACTTGGGCAATCAATACCAAAACCGGAAATGATCCATGACCTGGTTTTCTGTGGATCTGTAAAAACGTTGGCGACTACATCCCGGACATGTTGTTCTGACATGTCCCCACCAATGAAAGACACATCTTGGAGATCCATTCGTTCATTGCTTTGAACGTTGACCATATTTCCTGACATAGACCACCTCTCAAAAAGTGAAAACTGCATGGACTCCAGCCGCTGTGAGAACATCCATAAAGGCCTCCACGAGACCAATCGGGTTAGCCAAATACAGCGGATAGTAGTCAAAGAGCAGTGGTGATGCTGAGATCATGTTATTTTGGATTTGAGAATTCTCCAACACTTGACCGCTCAAAACGTTTGTGATCGTCAATTTCATGAGCAAATCTGTTGTCCACATTGGAGATCTCAAAGTTGCCAACTGATTTGGGGATGTTCCAAGGATATTTCCGCCATCTGACATCTTAAAGGGTAAGGGGCTTTCAGTTGCGAATGTGGGTTCCAGGTGAACATCTAGCCCTGTCTCGTTTGTAAAACTAGCTGAGGTCACTTCGCAGATGTTTGTTTTTTTCTTGATGGGTGTGTTCCAGAATGCCAAATCGTCTGCAGGACTATCCGGATCTCTCAGTATCGAGATGGTGTAACTTCCAGCATTTGATCCTGCACCCTCAATCACAATGTCTTTTCCCAAATCATCTGGGAAAACCAATACTCGTTCTGACAACGTGATCCGTGTGGGAAGTACCGTCTGCACAAAGCAATCTGAGAGAGTGTCCCCCCTCAACTCTACGTTGGAAGCATCTATATATGAATGGATCTTCCATTTTCCATTGTTGGACCCCCCACCTGGGTTTGTAATTGCTGATTCTGTGACAGCCAAGTATTTTCCAACATCGCCCGAAACAAAGCCGGGATCTCCAGCACCTTTGGTTAACCTATCCGGATTCGCACCCAGAACGGATCCATTTCCATTGATGACCCAGTAGTCTGTTGGATCTTCAATTTCCAATCCCAATTGTTTGGTGTGAAAAACCATCCCCGTGGACGTGGGTTCCAGTCCAAAAGTGATTTGGCGATTAGAAGACACTTGGGTAAATGCGCTGTAATCAACAGATGAAATGAGATTTCCATTGATAATCAACTCCATTCGTTTTTGACCGAACTTCTTGATCGTCAATTCGTGCCACGTGTCTGTAGGAGCCGCAGCTTTGGTTCCCAATTCGTTTCCTGTCCCATTTGCATTAAAACAAACAAAACCCATGGGAGTGTTCCCAAGTCCAACTCGAAGATTTTTGGAGCCGTCCTCAATCCCAAAATGCATTTGAGAATAGTCATACTGACCCACAACAGCGGCTGAAGGAATCAGCAACAGACAACTGATTTCCACGTAACTGTCCGGTGTGATTCTCCCGCCTTTTGGTATATCCATTTGATACAAGACTGTTCCAGTTGGGGCCGTATTCTCGAACTTCGTGTACCCAGACAGTACCAAAACCGCCGTTGCTTCTGATTCAGACCCAACGTACCCCCAACCAATCCCCCCAGCATGCCCCGGATAGTATGGATATGTGATGACACTTGGTTTTTGTGCTTTGAAGGAAAAAAGATTGTTGATTGGGGATAGTTTCACACCACCCACAAGTTCTGTGTTTGCCGGTAAAGCAATTTCATCCAAATTCAGCGCCCCTTCCCCAGCCACACTGACATGTTCAGTAGTCAAATACCCTTTGCCCTCTTTAACATTGGATAGAATTGCGCTAGATCCCAAATTCACGAACACCTTGTGTGGGTGTTGCAATAAATCTTCGGATACCGAGAAATTTCCCGTCCCAAGCAACCCCGTAAGAGCAGTCTCGATCCCATACAATGTGCCTTTGGGATTGTAGGCAGACGCTTTTATGATTTCTCGATACTGATCGTCCCCCTCCAAACCTGCCAATCGACCAACTCCCAAATTACGACCAATCACAGTCAAGTAGGGACCTTCACTGGTTTCCACGTTTAAGGAACGATACACCAGATCTTGAGCACTCCAGATCTCGGAAGCATCCACTACCACAGAATGGAGTCTATGGGCCACGGCTGCTCCTGCAGTTTCAACTCCATTTTTCATGAATGTGATTCCGGTTAGGGTATCATCCGTTCTACTGGTGTACTTATACTTGATGCCGTCAATTCCCACGTACCCATTTTCAGCCCAGTCTAAGACGGATTCCACTGCAAAACTTGTGGCCCCAGCACCGGCCACAGTACGAAGTCTGGTGGCTCTGTAGCCTGCAATTGCAGAATCAGATTCACCTATGATTTCCGTAAGGGCCTCAATAATTAGTAGACTATCTAATCGTGGTGTCGTTGGTGTCGATATGTTCGGACTGGCTGACACCTGGGCCGGAGCCGCGTAATTCGGTGGTGGTCCTTGAATTGGATTGTCGTAGGAAAACCCACTGTAGTAGTACGTTTTCAAATGATCCAATCCAGAGTCAAGCACGGTTTCGGCTCCACCTTGGTAAACCAAATCTCCATCATTCTCATCAACCGGATAGCTATTTTCTTTTCGACGGATCAACGTTCCTTCAAAGTCAGGATCAGCCGGATTGTCCCAAGTCAATGTGATTTGTCCCGGCCCGGGGGTCGCCACAAAATTGGTGATTGGGGGTGGTGCTGTGGTGTCTGGGGGCAATGGACTTGCAGAACTTTGTGCGGCATTTGATGAGATATTCCAAATGTCAAAAGCAAAAGCAGAATAGAGATAGGTAATTCCAGTAGGCAGACCACTATCTGTATGGGATGTACCAGTCCCTGTGTAGACAGGATCACCGTCTGTTGGACTCGTGGGAAAGGTACCCACTTTGCGCCGAATCACAACTTCCTTGAAATCGGAATGGACTGGGTTTGTCCAAGACAAATCAATATCCCCAACCGCAGAACCCTGAACAGCTGAAAATCCTGTGACAGGCGAAAAGACATAGCTGGGGGCATCATTCCCAGTAGATTCGATGGTCCAATGCCCTAGCGGTCCTTTGTAGGCCATTACTTCTTCTCCAATCGCCAAGTGACAACCCGACCACGCTTTTTACGAGTAATCGGTGGGTAGGTTCTACGAGTTAATCTTGAAAATCCCTTCATCTGTCCAATCAATAAATCATCTGCTCCACTGGGATCTGCCAATGGTCCCAATTTACTCCTGGAAGCATAGGGATAGGTTCTTCGTTTATGGGACAACGAAAAGATGTTCATATCATCCTCTTCTACGACAAAAAATCTACATGCTGCCTTTAGAAAGTCATTGACGGTTGATTCTGTGGATCCGGACTGAACAGGTGCCCCTTCTACATCAAAAACGATTCCTTCATCTATCCATCCCGGATTCCGTGTATTGTCGCCTGGTAAAGTGGATTCTTTTTCGGCGCCCACGGTATCATGGAAATCATCGTAGTAGTCCGGTTTGTATTGCACTGGTTTGACATAGTAATCATTGGTGATATTGTCCACTTCTGTGTCAGTCAAACGGCGAAGCCATATAGCCAACCAATACAAATCTCCATCAAAATGCTTGGCTGTAGATGCTTCATAATTGGCAATCAGAAAATCAGCTTCGTTTGATCGAAAAATTGGTGATACAGCCACACTGGATACCACCTCTGTCCCATCCACCTCGCATCTTAATTCACTCGTACCATCCGCAACCTTTTGGTACCGCATAGCGAATGTTGACTTGATTCCTGCGGTTAATACGCTCGGGACCGTAACAGTTGTGGTTCCTGCTGCTGTTCCGTTTTTTGATATGGTAAAAACAACGTCATCTTCATTCTGGTAAATGAGCCAACAACGTTCATCTACGCCATTTTCATTCCATTTTCCCAAAATACCGACTGAATGAGACGCACCGACTTGATCTGGTGTGAACGTTCCCATCACTGTCAGATCACCACCCCATCGATCAGGTTCGAATAATCGAGTTTGATCCGGCCAAGATGGTCCTTGATCTCCATTGTGGACCGGCGTTCCAGTAACCGAAAAAGTATATCCACCAATCAATGTTGTGTGGGTTGCGGCCACGGTGTCATTGAAATCATCATAGGCCTTACAATCAAAATCCATGGGATGGACATCATGGTTATCAAAAAGGTCTTCCAAATTCGTTTGGGTCAAAGTTTGTTCTGTGTAGCCCCACCAATAAATTCGATCGGGCCATTCTGTACTACCCAAACCATCTTGTGCAGCAATGACCACATTTGCGGTGGAATCATGCAGGCTGCTACCCAAACCAGTCAATTGCCCATTCAACGTTCCACCGGAATTGATTAAGTAGGCATCTAACGTTCCAGCGGTTTTGTCATAGACTAGAGCCACAAGTACATCATCCGTGGCAGACCAAGAATACGTTGCTGTGGCTGTTTGCCAGGTCGTCCCATTGAAAGAAATTCTTGCCTGGAAATTACCCGAAGAATTGAAACGGAGATCCCAACAATGCTGGCCTGAGGCCGAGTTGAATTTTGAAATAATGTTGTGGTCATTGGGGGTCGTGTCAATCCGGCACCGAACCAACAATGTGAAATCGTCGTCCGGAACAAAGTCTGAAGTCTTGCTGTCGGATTGAGTCAAGTAATCTGGATTTGTCTCATCGAAAAGCCAATAATCCGCATTCGGATCTTTGACCCTCAAACGCAAAGAGTCAACATTGGGAGATCCGCGGAATTCCCAATGGGATGCTTCTGGCTGAACTCGAATAGGCATGGCCTCTCCTTACGGCCAAATGAACGGCCCCATGACGTACCATTGAGTATTCGTTGTATCATAAAAAATGAAAGCTTGTTCTTGGCCAGTTTCCCAGGGCATGTCTAATTCATCTTCTGATGCACCTGAACGTGTATCATAAATTTTTCGAACAAAATTTTTGATTCCAAGTTGATAGACAAAACCACCGTAAGCAGAACGATCCGCATCCCAATTCACAATACTAAAAGGGGAAGATAAAAGATCTCCTGTGGCGTTTTCTTCATCGTCCATGTTACCCACAATAGTTGGAAGCATTGACATATAGGCTCCAACAATTTGACCCCTAGTGTCATAACCTCCATTGGCCGCCCAAGGATTCCATGAAGTTGTAGAATTTGTGCATTTATCTTGTCTTCTGTGTGAAGGCCGATCCACCCGAAAACGGGAATTTGAAGAAACATGAAATGGATGCATACTGGCAAACTGTGTGCCTGAAGTTGTTCTAAATTGATGCGCATAGGATATGCTGTTTCCTCGATTGATATAGGTAATAAAATGAGCTGGATCCTTTCCAATTTTTGCACCTGATTTGTAACTATAGATAAGAGGATCCCGAATGGTCAGGGTACCAGCGTTCCCTGTTCCTGGAGTAATGCCGGTGACGTAAACATTCTCCTGGACCATTTCATCCCCCTCCAGATCAGCCCAATTACCAGCTGTTGCACCCATGGATGTGTCTGAAGACCTGTCTTCATTGTTAATCCAATCCAAGTAAGATTGAGACATGATCCTATATTTGGATTCCAATGAAAAAATTCGAACATCGTCAACATCAATAGATAGGGCCCCTGCTGCAATATCTCCTCCGCCAACAGCATGAGCACTCGTAGTCCTTTCGTCTGAGAAGGGCTTGTAGGCACCCCAATAAAATGGTTGGAATTCGGTGCCGTCTTTATGCATAGCTGTGATCGTGTCTTTACTAACTACGAACCAAACGTCTTTCGCGATAGTCTCTACCCCCTTGGGTCCAATAAAGGGCGTGGACATCTTAAGCACCGAAGATGCACCAACTTGTTGATTGTTGGAATTTGGAATGCCCCAACCTGCAGAGACAATATCGCAATCATAAACTCCGACGGCAACACCGGGAGTCGTTGTTTTGAATTTGTCATATGTGTACCGTCCTGCCCCATCATCGGTTTTGATCCATCGCATTTGTCCGTTATGGGCGGAACCGGCATCATTGATTTTCAGAAGACCTTGTCCATTTTCCCAAGCTTCACCAGACGGCCAACCATCCAAACCGATGATTGGATCCACGTTCCCTGTATCACCAATGGACCAACTGATTGTTCCCGTGCTCTGCCCAATGGAATTGGTCAAATCCCGATAGGCATACAACCTGAAATAAGGCTGAATGGAAGTTCCAGCGCTGCTGTCATAGGCCAGAATCAACACATCTTCCGCATCGTGGGCTTCAGGTGACGTTGCCCCATACCCTCTTGTACACCCATTCAAATAATGTGGATCGGCCGTTCCACCGGCCCCCGTGGTGTCCACCGTTCCAATCAAAATGGCCTCGCCATCAATGATGATGATATCGTTCGTGGCTAACCCAGTTGCGTCATGAATGGGGATAGAATCCGTTTGCGAATTGGTAATGGCCGCAGTCAGCCAATTAAACCAGCCTCCTGGCTGTCTGGTGTTATACGACATGGCCCAATGCAAATGCACATGCCAATCTTTGGTGCCATCTTCTCCATTTGACTGAAGGAACCACCCCAAGATACGGGCATGTTTGTCGTCTTGCGCAGTTCTATTTATCAGGGTATCTGTGGGCCCTACCAATTGCCAACCTGCAGCCACCATGACATCTTTCAAAGTGTCAATATAATGGATCGCAGAATTGATTGGGTAATGATTACCTTTTACCGTCATTCTATCCGTCCCTTCTACCCCGTGGGGAATTCCGAAATGGACTTTGGTCCTGTGTAATAGATCGGAGCCATCAATGTTCGAACGTCAAAAACCATGCTTTGATACTGTCGATACGTCGTTGTAACAATGTCCACCAAAGTACTGTGGATCAAAGTCACAGAATCTTGAACAGTCACGCTCAAAGTCGCATTTGCTGGTAGTCTTGGGGTATAGCATTTTAAAACCGTTGTGGAATAGGGTAGGAGTCCATTTCCCTTATCGATCCCGCCACCGTGGCATGGAAAATCAAGAGTACTTTGGGTGTCACCAATGAATGCGTAGTAGGTCACACCGATTTCAAAAATTCCATTGATCTCGATTTCGGAACCACCGTTTTCGGGAATTTTGGACACATTTAAACTTGTGAGACTGAACGCCATGGGAACCCTCAAATAACGGAAATATTCCCGTCTTCTATTCTTGGCAATTGGTTATCCAACAAAATCACGTCCGAGGTGGGGGCCGTAATTGTCGCATTATAGACACCTGTCACAGAGGCTATTTTTCGGTACAACTGACTGATCAAAACGTCGCCACTAATTCCCAAACTATTGATGTATTCCTTGATCGCCTCCACTACATTGGCTCTAACCGTGACGGGGTCAAAACCTTCCGAAATAATCGTTGTGACGTTGACGGTCTGTACAGAATTGGTTGGTGTTTCAGCCAGAATGAGTGTCCCGGCCGCCCGCAATCCAGGATAGTTTGTTCGATCGTTTGCATCACCATCTATGATTTTTTGAGCGAGGGCAATTAGCCCTGTGAAATACCCATAGGTGTTCGCGACAATCTGTTCCCCAGCTGCTAATGCAGGACTGAAATTTACCTGCCCTGAAGCTGGATTTACCCAAAAAGCATAACTTGCACTGTACTCAAACCCACCGGTCAACACACCCCTTGTTGAGCTTGTAAGAGTGAATGTAGCTGTGGTTTTGATGGGCTTGTTGTTAAGGAAAAGCATTTCCTCACCACCCACAGCTGTATCTCCGGGACCTAATCCAGCAGTCAAAATCTCGGATGTAGCTGTGGCACTACTTTCTGCAGATCCTGTTCCATCATCAATGTAAATCGTGGCGCGTCCCAAATTGACCTGATCTTCTACCCCTTTTGAATAAAGAATCGTTGCACCTGTATCAGTATCCGTCGCCCCCAAGACCCCTGTTTCAATTGCCTCCAAAGTGGATCTGGGTAAAGATCGAATGTACGCCCTAATTCTGTTCCGGAAAGCATCGTCACTTTCTTTGTCTGTGCCATTGGCAAAGGGTGTTGGATTCGTCACAGAATCTACACCCGTTGGTTTGGTTCCAAATTTGATCAATGTTCCGCTGGCAACATTCCCAGAAAGGCCAGCAACCGTTGCTGTGGCTGCGACCAATCCTGATTCGGTATTGCCATTTGTAATGGATCCTGCAACTGTGGTTTTGACAGCTTCCCCGTCTTCAGTTTTGACTTCGGTCCCCACCGGGATTGTGACAGTTCCAGTGGTTCCAGTCCTAGAAAATCGAAGATTACCTGTTGATTTTGTTGCGGCCTTTCGTTCAATCAACCCAGGTTGAATCTCTTTTGCACGATCATCAAGTTGATTTCCGGACGCATAGTCAATTGAAAATTGATTCAAGAGCAAAGAGAGTTGGTAATAAATTCTATCGTCTTGTCGAGCCGCAGCAGCCAAGACGTGTTTTACTCCAGAAGCATCAGAAATATCAGAAAGACCGGTCCGAGTAACGATCTTCCCAATCATCTGCTCCAAAATCTGCTCGTATCGAAGTGCAGTGAACCGTGGCATCTATGGCACCTTTCACAAGGACAGTCGAATGGTCCGCGTCTCCGCAAAGCCATGGGCTGCCAATTCGAAATCGATTTTCAAGACATCTTGATTTAATTCCAACGTCATGTTTTTGATTGCACCAATCCGTGGATCCGACAACCATGCCTCTTGCAATCGGAATCGAATGATCTCCAAATCAATTCCAGCCGTACCAAGACCAACAATTTTTTCAGTACCTAGATTCCGGTAAAGTGGGTCTTGCCCCTTCTCAGTCAACAAGATGGTGGTGGCCACTTGGACCAAGTTGTCGATACCAGAAACTGTTTTGCAATCCACAGAACCATGGGCAGTATCAATCACAAAATCGTACTGAACACGTCCTGAGCCAGTCACATCATCTACCGGTTCTAACGCAAAGTCTGTGCCTAGGTATTGGGCTTCCAATGCTTCAGTTGCCTTGACACCAGCCACAGGAATTCCTGTTCCAGACAAAGTAGACGGCTGATTTGAAGGAATTAAAATCTTGGAACCTAAACCCAAAGCCCCCGGAAATGGAGATTCATCAGCGCCAGCGAGTGCCCCTGTGACAGTACTTCCCGATCCAATGCCCTTGGCCAGTGGAGCCCCGGCTTGTGTGTCAACAAAGGGAGGTCGAAGCCCATTCAGAATTGCAATGTACTGCCACAATCGGGCATCTCCCATGTATCGAGCCGCGAGAGTCGCGAGGGTGTCTCCCTCCCCAATTACTACTTCCCTGGCCGATGTGAATTTCTGAATTTCTCCACCTGGAGATAATTGACCTTCTCCGGAAAGTACATCCCCAGCGGTCAATTGGGTCCCGAGATTCTTGACTTCGTCAAAACTGGAGGGTGAACCCACAGCCAAAGCTTCTTCTTTTTCAGTATCAGAAACCGATCGTCTGAATTCTTGTTGCTCCCTGATTTTCCGAATTTCTGTTTCCTGTGGACTCTCGAACAAACTGGGGTATCGTCCCAGAATTTCCAGATTGTCTACGATGGTGTGAAGTTTTTGTTTGACTGAAACTGGGAAAGTCCGCCCTGATGTGTCGGTCTCCATCGTGTTGTTCACAATCCCGAGTGCAGATTCTAATTGATCAATAGCCGTCTCAATAGACGCAAAAGGATGCTGGATGAATTCAGACAAACCATCTGTGAATTCTTTAGCTGCATTCACGATGTTCGTCACGCTGTCGATGATAGACGCGATGTTTTGAATGAAACTTTTGATCTCTCCTAACAGGGCTGTGAGGTCATTGATTGCCCCGGTGACCCCATCAATCACTTTTTTGATCGTCGAAATGAAAGATTTGATGGAATCAAACAGAGATTGATCCTCTGAGAAATTAAAGGAAACGGCCGTGGCCTTGTCTACAACAAGCAATTCAATGTCGTAGTTGTACAATAAGGGTGCGGACGCATCCTGACTCAATTTGAAAGAAATCGGACTCACCAACCAATGCTCCCGATCTTTCGGATTGTGAAAAATCAGATGTGTATCTTTGGCAGTCGAGGGATCACGTTTCAAATCTGCGTAAGTGCGAAATACCGTGTCTTGTAGGTAGTGAAAGTGTTTTTGTCCAGAGAGAGCCCCCACAATGATTTCTGGAAGTTCCCTGCTGTAACTGGTGTTTTTTGTTGGAACCAATGCTGATTTCGCAAGCCCTTTCAGTTTCAGATCTCGTGGTCTGAAACCGGTATGTCCTTTGAGTCGGATTGTCCGTTGGATAATGCCGTTCTCTTCAGTGAACAATCCACCCCCTTGTGTAGGGGTGGACTCAATAGAAAAGGGCTCCTCCAGGGAGTAAGAAACGGGCGGAACTATGAGAGGGTACAGGTAGCTGGTCGAAAAAAAGTAGGCAGCCCGGGATGGAACCCTTAATTCGAAAAAGTAAAGAATTCGTTTTAAAAAATTGGCATCATCATTGACCTTCTGTCTTGCCAGTTCTCGAATCACTGTCAGCGTCGAAGCCATTGTAATACCTCTATTCTAGGATCTACGCAAGCACTCAACTGTCAATAGATCAGCCTGTATCTGGAATTTTCAGCTTGTCTGATTGGATATTCGGATCCCATGCGGGTGGGGTCATGGTTGTGGGTGGGGTAGCCACCGTGGGATTAGTTGTAGGATCACCAGGTGGAGTGGACGTGTGGACATGACTATTGAATTTCGAAATTTCAGTGGAGAGGAGATTGTAAAGGGTCTGTAGATGCTCGGCCACTGTCACGCTCATGGCTCCATCCCCAATTGTGCATTTCGCGGCACCATCTTTCAATTCAGCTTTCAAGGTGGCACCTGAATCAACTGAAAGATTCCAGTAACCAGCCGCATCCTTGATTTGCCAAGTCCGACGATCTTTCAGGAGCGTTCCAATTGCTTTGGGATCCGGATTGTCCGGATCCACCATGTCATTGACTCTAACCTCTTGTTTTGCTTCAAGAGGAACGTCAAACAGGACATCTCCTTTACCAGCTGTAGTTGGGGATGGCTGTTCATGCCCATTGGCCTGAAGACTGCCATCATTCGCAAAAGTTGTATTCACCTGGAAATTACCTTGGTCTGAAACACCCCACTGGACCCCATGGTGCCGAAAGAAATCCGGATCCCCATCAGCTACTTTTAATTTTTGCCGTCTTCCTAACTCCTTGTCTTCCCTACCTAAATCTGTAGAAGGATGAGGAAGACTTCGTAGAATCAAAGGTTGGCTCAAATTGTCATTGAGGAACCCGACCAACACATGATCCCCATCACAAGATGCCGGATTTGATCCCTCCGGCAAATTCAATTGATCCAGCCAGTCAATAGAGGCAGCCCGTGGTTTCCAGATACGGCCCCTATGCATTCCAGATATTTCTTGAGACACGAGAACATTCTTCAAACCCGACCAACGTTCTCCGGGAAGACTTGGGAAAAGCAAAACGTCACAGTAGACCGCGATTGCTGCCTGTGGTTCTGGGGCTTCTGCTTGCGGATGCAAAGCATCATCTGTGACGTAGGTTGCAACAACGATGCCGCGCAAAAGTAGACCATTCGCCCGTCGGGATCTTGCGGCCCGTGCATAGGCAGGAATGCCAGTTTGAAGTTTACTCATGCGTCTTTCCTTCTCTTGGGGACAACATATCTGGAAGACATTTTTTCCAGAGATTCAAGATAGGAGGCATCTGACCCAATCCAACCACGAGTTACCCCAAGCTTTGTTTTGGTTCCACGACCGAACACGTAATCGTGCATAACCTGTTCTACATAGTAAGTTTCGTCGTCCGATTGATTCACAGCAAATCCGGGAATTCGAATTCTTGTTCCAATTTTCAAATCTGGACGGCCGATTCCCAAATTTATTGTTCCAGAAATAAAATACGGATTCAATGCATACCAATCCCTCAAAATCCGGCGTTGATGATCTGACATGGTTCCGTAATCCAAGTCTTTGACGGACGGCTTTTGCTGACTTTGGATGTCCATGCGACGCATACCATGGCGCTGGATATCTTTGAGATCTACCATGGGGGCCAGAATCGTGATGGCATGCTGCCCAAGAGACTCTTGATGAAGCAGGGGTGCCACAAAATAAGCATTGAATCGTTCCTCCCCAGATTTCCCGACCGTATCCGACACAATTTCTTGTCTGGCCACGATGGAAACCGGAACTTGATCCCACCAGGAAGTAAAATCCACCCCAGAATCCACAACAGGAAAAGGCTTGTCCCGGACGATGATCGACATGATCCCTTCACCCGGAGCCATTGGATCTCCCGTGACCAATCGTTGGCTGAAAGGGTCTCCTCCTGGAAGAATGTCTGCGTAAAATTCGGTAAACAATGGATCCGAAAACTGCTGTGCTAATGACCAGAGAGTCCCCTGTGGCTGCAAATGGTTGGGGTTGAAGGCCTCCCTGGGGGGCTTGTGCTGAAAGTACTTCGAGTGAAAGGCTACGCTCTTCAGGAAAGAGTCATCGAGGATCCCCGGCATTCCTTTCGGGGGATTCCAATTGACACCAGCCGACGTGCTTAATTCTTCCAGAAAACCCCGTAAATAGGCTTCAACCGCTTCAGGTGGGGATTTGACAACTTGGGGAAGAGAATCCATGACTCGGTGAGCCACGGCATCGGTGACCAAATCAGCATCCGCATAGGGTGAGAACCAGACCGGCGTTTTCTCGAAGATCTTAGACCATTCTTGCCCTTGGATTGTGTATGTGACCGTTGTGGCCCCTGTTTTGCTTGTCACTCGATTTCTGGTGATCCGATCAATCAGTCCCCGCATCACATGCCATGGTTGATCATGCCGGTAAAAGACAATGTCCACCCAATCATCGTCGACCATCCAATTCAGAATGTCCGGCGCCGAATACGAGGGCTTAAGTGTAAATTGCCATTGGCCGGCAGCCGATCCCAATCCTTTGGAGACGGAACAAGAAATGATGGAATGATGGGGATCTGATGGTCGCTTTCCGATCAACTCCTGTTTTCCACCCCCACCGGGAGTCAAAATCACAGGGTCATCTCCATGCTGGTAAAGGGTGATCTCAACCCAGGTTGTCTCCGAACCCTGGTACCCTGGTTGGCGGATTATACCTGGACGCATGTTCAGCCCCCAAGTCCAACAGAAGGATTATCCCCAAACAAACTGTCCATATTTTCGGTCGCGGCTTCGATCTTTTCCGCGAATTGAACCAACCGAGATGTGACCCGTTTAAGAGTGTTCTCAGATAAATTCATGAATGCTGAATTTGTGAGCGCTGCAGACTTCGCCAAATTCTGGACTGAGGGAAGCACTTGTTGGCCCACCCCCAATTCTGTTACAGCCAAGCCCGCTCGTTGCTGCAGATTCCTGGCCATTCGATCGGCTCGCCCACGCGCGGCCTGGGCCAAGGCTCCGGGATCGGCAACTGCGGGAAGTTGACCAGCGGTCGCTTCCCGGCGAGCTTGTTCCTGTTGCATTAGAGTTTGCTCTTCTGGAGATAACTCCTCCCCGGCCAACCGTTTACCCAAGACAGACATTTCTCGCGCCCCCACATTGACACCCATTCGGCCAAGGATTCTTCGGAGGAACAATCGACCCCCAGCGCCCCCACCACCCATTTCCATGATTCGGCGCATGAACCCGCCCATTTTCCCGCCAGCATCAATGGATTGGATCCCCCCCTCCTGTAAAAGGGTTCCCATCTCTTCCAATTGAATGAATGCTTGCTCTAAACCAGCAGCACCACCACCCTCATACCCACCCATGGTTTGCATCAAGAGAAGATCTAATCCGCTCCCGGGCCCCCGTTGCCCAATACCCTGGACGTATTGTTGGACTCCCTGACCAACCGCGGCCGCTCTTGTCCCAGTCAAACCCATGGAAAATTCTTTGGCTAAACTGGCCATGGATTGTTGATTGAAAGGTATTCCTGTGGATTGGAATTGACTGATCCCAGATGCCACTTGTTCCATGTACCGTGTCACTTCGGATCCGGACATCCCAAGTTCTACCGCAGTCCGAAGTGCATCAGTAATGGCCTCAGCACCCGTACCCGCTCCAACTAAACCACCACGTCGAACACCTTGGCCAAACGCACCAGTTGTGGGAATACCCACCCCAAACAATTTCTGAGCCGATAGAGCGGTTTCAAAAGCACGCATACCTTGGCTTTGTCGCAGGACACCTCCGGCTCCCTGAGCATAAGTTGTTGCTTCCTGCAATACTTCCTGAGGAGTCATCCCAAGCCGAGTTCCTATCCTGGTCATTTGGGCTCGACTTGTCTTTGCTCGTTCCCGTCTGACTTCTTCCTGGAGCATGGACCGCATCCCAGCATCAGATAGTTGTCGCGCTTGTACTCGTTCTCTATATTCGGCGTCGGTCTCATCAACTAACCGCTCACTCCAAGGGACTCGGACGGTTTCCCCTGGATAGGCTTCCGCTTCTCCTGTTTGCATCCGCTCTAACTGTTGCCCCAATGGACTTGAACGGGAGACGTATCGACCCTGTGGGGTCATGATCATGTTTGGGTCTGCAATCCGGCCCAAACCACCTCCCACCCGACTCAGGGGGACTTCCATGGTGTCATCACCTGTCTCGAATGCGGCCAATTCCGCACGAGCACGCCGAAGACCGGGGGACGTTCCACCCAACTGCACAAAAGGAGAAGCCTGGTACAATTGCCGTTCGTAGGCCAAGGCTTGCTCCGCAAACCCCGCTGCGGACCCCAGTTGACCTGCCAGTACCCCTCCAAAAGGAAGGGCAGCTAGGCCTTGCTGAAAGCCTTGCAGACCCGTTGTCAAAGCACCCCCGGTCAAACCCCATCCTGCAGCCCCACCGCGCCGGATACCACCACCAACCATCTGCCCAGCCAATTGGTGGTACATCCCTGGGCCTCGTTCAACAAAAGCTGATGGGATGGGCATTGCCTGGGCAAACCCTTGGACAAAAGCCTGTCTTCTTTTTTCCCGATCAGCTTCGATTTGTTTTTGTTCTACTTCAGATTGCTTTCTGTGATCTTGTTCAGCTTTCATCAATTGGCGTTGCGCGGCCGCAGCACCTTCATTTGCTCTTTGGATGGAGTCAATTGCTTGGGAAAGATCTCGATATTCTGCTTTAACACCCTGTAAGGCTTTCTGGAGCTTTTTGTACTCGTCGGTTCCTCTTTTTGTGTCCGCTAGTTGAGTAGCCAATTCTTTCTGTTGCTGGATGATCGGTTTAAGCCGATCTTCATACTTTTGGACTTCTTTTTGGGCTGCCTGAAAAGCTGCAGCCTGTTTCCGCATGCCTTCCAAACCAGCTCGATTGACACCCATCGTTTTTTGAAGTGCCGCGTCAAGCCCTTTTGTTTTCGCGGTTAAGGTGACATCTGTTTGGATGTTACTTGGCATAGGCGAATCCTTTTTCTAGATCGGGGTCGCGGCCAGCTTCCAAGTCTTTGATCCATTCTTCGGCCAGTGCATCTCGCACAATCGTTGGATCAGGTTCGTCCAGTGCTTCCGCCAAAGCTGTGATGTGTGCCCGCAAAGCTTTTCGTTCTTCTCGGGACTTGGCATTTTCCCATTGTTCTTTCGCATCTTGGAGATTGGCATAAAAATCCTCATACATTTCAAGTAATAAACTCCCCATTGTCCGATTCCGAAACAATGGATCTGTTGGAGGCCTACGGTATTTTTCCGACCACCAACGTGATAGCTGATGATCGTCTGGTTTATTTTTGGCCTTTGCTTTCCGTTTGATTCTCCGCGTATCCGAGAAAGTAGGCCTCGTGCGAGAGGACCTCCGTGTAAATCTTTTCCAAAATCAAAAAATCATGAAGTTGCATCAAATCTTTGGCCCAATCCGGAAACTTGATCAAAGAGTATTTTAGGTGCGCCAACATCAAATGGATGTCCGCCGTGAGTCTATCCAGACTCTCAAAAGGAACCCCACCCGAAAGTTTTGCACGTAGAACCCCGACGGCAGAACGTTCTTGGATTGTTAGGATCTTATTGGTAAAAGCCCCTTCCCGAATACGCCCGCGGCCATCTTTGTGTTTGAATTGAAACGTCCAGATTTCCTCGCCTCGAGGATTGTCCAAATCAGATTCTTCAGTTTGTTGTTGTGCTTTATCTATTTCTTCTTTCAGATTGTCAAGATGTGGCATGTTGTCGAGATCGGCAGTGGACATAGATTCCTCCTTGGATGTTCTAATCAAAAAATGACATGGAAATTAGGGACCGACAATGGGAGAGAGGGATTTGGACTTAGATTTCAGATTCGTCTTTCACCCGTACAGCAACAAAAGTCACATTCATGGTAACCAGCTGGCCTTGTTGTACCCGCCATGTTTGAGACGATATTTGGACCTGTTCAACCATAGTAACGATCGTGTCAGTTGCCACGTCCTCAATGGCTGCAGTCAGCTTGCTGCTGTTCAGAATGTTGAGCAAATGCTCATCTGTGTTGGCGCCGGTCTTAGGCATGAGTCCAAGACTCTTCAGTGAGTTTTTCACCAACCGTACCATGTCCGCGCTGAGTTGAACATCGTAAGATACTGGAATATCTTCCTCTTTTTCGATGTTCCCCAAAACACGATACGGTTCAAAGGTGATGTTTTCTGTGACTTCTACTCCAGTGGCGAACCCAATCACTTTCCCGTTGATCAGGAATCGCGCTCGGGCACCACTTAGAACCAAACCTTTCTCAGCCATCGATCAATCTCCTTTAGGCCGCCACTGAAATGGTGACCAAGTGGTATGTGATTGGGGCAAAGTTGACAGGCAAAACAGGAGCCAGTTCAACACTGATATTGATTCTATCTTGCACCAACTGAATGCTTAGACTTCTCCAAGTGACCAAAAAGCCTTCGTCTCGGTACAAGCCCAAAGCATTCAAAGCTTGGGCTTTTGTTGCATTGACTGTCCCAGCAAAACCAGGTTGCCCAACGGCCGTTTCCATAAGAGTCCGGAAATCTTTGGTAACGTAATTGACAACTTCGTTGACGCTGCCTTCAATGAACGCCAAATTGTTGCTGGTCAAATGGGTGGTCAAATTTCGAACCACACGACGCCCTTGACCGCTGATATTCTCCACAAAAAGCAATCCAGCTTCCAACAGTTCCTCGCTGTCATCTCTGGGATTCCAAGACGCGTCTTGGCGAACAGCAACGGAGTTGGTGTACTTGAATGTCAACGGCATTCCAATTGCTGATCCTGCCTGCATCCCAGCAACAAGGGCAGCGAGATAGTACGGAGAAAACTCCTCAAGCTCACCGTCGGTATTGTACCGCGAGAGTGTTTGTCCAACCGCCCGGATATGACGGGTATTGAGTGCTGTAATTTGGCTCTTGATTTCGGTTTTGGTAGGAACGTCGGTACCAGCCGCATTCATCAAACCCACAACCCCATCTCGTTCATCTCGTCCAATCCCGCCCATCAATTCACAATGGGCTTTCAATGCTGCATGGACGGCCGGGTCATGAGTCAGGGGGACGATGGTGTTGCATCCTACCTGCTTAAGCAAGTTCAGGGCATCCTGCCAATCCTGGAAAGCCAAAGGATTGCTGTCGGGGGCAGCGAGATTTTCCTCACCACCAGAAAGAAACACCGGAGAAGTTGTGTTTGAGACCGCACCACCGGCCGCACCGGTAGCTTTGGTGGCAGTCACATACTGAGAATTGGTTTTGATCCATTGAATCATTGCCCACAAATCAGCATGGAATCCGGGTTCTGCCGGAGAAAGGCAATTGACCGCTCCACTGGCGCCATCAGTCACATCCAAATCATCCGGATCGAACTTCAATAGACCGGTCACCTTTGTGAAAGTGAAGCCATACTTTGGACTGGAGCCGTAGCCTTTGGCATTGTAGAAATCCGCGATCTTGGAAATGGTATTTTGGTTGGTTCCCGATGTTCGAACTGCTTCGCCGGAGATGGTCACGGTTCGAGCCGCTTCTACCTCGCCAACTGCTAAGAAAGTGACTTCTCCGAACGTGGCGGAACCACTGACCGACGTTGTTCCGGTCAACGTGAATTTCTCCATTTGAACAGATCCGGATGCGGAGACACCAATCACCAACATGACCTTCGTTGTTGCCCCATCAGCCACGATTGACAAAGTGGAGGCAGCGTACATTGCAGCGCACACAGAGATTCCAGCTGTACCATTCGCTCCACTGGCAATGGTCAACATCGTAATTGGATCATCATCGGAGACGGTCACAGTGCCCGCAGTGGTCCCCACAATACGGGCACCCAAAATCACAGAAAAGACCTGAGTACCTGTAACCGTAGTTGTACCATTCAGGTTGAGTGTTTCGGAAGCAGCAGCGGCAGAAGCATCCAAACCATAGATGATGATTTGTTGGGTGGTGTCCGCGGCATTTCCCGATACTGCGGACATCACAGAGTTGGCCAAAGGTTGTGCACTGATTTGGCCATCGAGTCCTGCTTGTGCCCTCGTTCCATCAGTGACGACATGGCCACCAGATTCGACCGTACAAGTCATTGTGTCCCAGCCACCAGTGGGCTTGGTGTATTTGATCGTGAAAATATCATCCCCACCAAGATCATCCACTGATTCGATCTTGTCCTCAAAAGTGATAGTGAGCAATTTTCCTTTTGATGTACCAGTGGCCACGGCCACATTGACTTGACTGGTGAATGCCCCATAATCGCTCGATGTCAAAGTCAAGGCATTGCCATAGGTGTTTCCTAAAGTAGCGGTGGACTGCGTCGCTGGGTTAACTTTCATGGCGATGACTTGTGCCGCACCACCTTGCACATCCGGATCTGAGGCTGGAGCAAACAGGATGTCTGCAACTTCCCGAAGCTGACCTGACCGAAATTTCTCCCGGGCATCGGAGGGACGATTGATGTAAACCACATCTTCCGGTTTCGTGATTGCAGATACGGGCTTTCCGCCTTCCGCCGTCCCAAGCACGGCAACGATCCCACTGGCGGTTAAACCAATGGACTCAAGGCCCGATGCGTCCACGGTGGAATACGCGCCGGGAGTGCGGATTACCCGTCCGTCAAATTTGATTCCTGAGGCCATCGTGATCTCCCTTTACCTAGTCGGTTTATTCATAAAATTTTTGTACATTTTCCGCCATTTAAGGACTGACATCGGGCCTAACTTTTCTTGTTTGGCGTAGTACACAAACCCAGCTGTTTGATCAGGCTTGTGCCCAGAAATCGAGACAAAGACTTCCAGAGATACAAGAACCGGTTCTGTTTCTGGACGTTTTTTCTTCATTCTTCTTCTCCCAGGGTGTAGACACCCACATTCGTCTCAGTCCCTTCCAGGTTACCGGACGATCCTTCGCTGTCAATGTGTAAACCGTCGATGTAATTGCCTTTTGGCAATGAATCCAGAATAGTCCTAGTAAATTGGGAACGGCATTTGAAAGTCAATTGCCGAACGAACAATTGTTCCGGCAATCCCAATTCATCGGGTCTCAATTCTGATCCTGAAAGATGAAATTGAAACATCCCCAGTTGCGTAAATTCCCGATAGCTTGCCACCATCATTGCTTTGGTCAATTCGTAGTAGTACTGACTCTGATCCAAATGTCGCGCGTAGATGTACAAATTGAACATGTGCTCCATCAAAAAAACTTCGATTTGAGCACCATTGTATAGATCATCGGAATCTACAATCATCCCACCGGCGTCACCCAAGAAATCTTGCACTTCCTGTTCAGACCCCAAGGTCACCAAAATAATGGGTGGTTCAGGCCGTGTTTGCGAAAAGCCATTCACCACTTGTGGAGTTTCCGCCAAAAACTTGGTTTTGATGGCTGTGATTTCTGTTTCCCTGGTTGTAAACACCCGAGAAAACAAGTCAGTCAACATTTCTGGACGTGCTTGAAAAGATTCAATCTTTTCTTTGAGTAGCCGATAGATGTGTCGTTGAATCATGATTCCCTCACTGATGCGATTGCGTGTTCCATTACAGTTGCGGCGAATTGGGCTACTTGACGGGCGTAATGTCGCGCCCGAATTTGACCACGAATCCAGGTTCCATTTCTGGTAGCTGTAGAAATAGTTCTCCACGTCATGTACTGTGTTCCTGTTTCCTTTTTCAGCCGACGTAGCCCAGCGTAGATATCCGTAAAATGAAGAGCCTTGGTCGTCGGATTCCGCAAACGAAAAGCACCCCCGGCACCGGGATCAAGTGATCCTTTCGCTTCTTTGGCCATGGCATAAATGGTACGTCCCATGGCTTTCCAATCAGGAACAACCCCTGCATAGGGTTTTCCGAAAGTCTGACCTACCACATTCCCAGAACCAGGTACTGTGTGTCTGAAAGGAATGTACCGGTAATAGGCCCCTGCTTTTGTAGCATGCATCCCCCGTTGGCCTTTGGGAACAACCTTGACTTTGGCTGGGTTCAACAAGACATCACGTAAATCCGTTTGGGGCGTCCCATCCTCCAACATGTGTGGGACTTCTCCAACCAAGCTGATAGATACTTCATCGGTGCCTTTACGCTGGACTTCTTGAATCCCATTGATGTAGTCCCCACGCATCGAGGAAGAATCTTCACCAGCCAACCGGATCCAATGATTCCGGGCGGACTGGGCAACGTTTTCTAAAATCATTTCTTTCACGCCTGCAACAAGACCGCTCAACAGGTTTTCAGGCACTAGAACCCGATTGTGTTCGACTTCGATCATTTGGGAATCCCCAAAAATTCATAGCGCATCATTGCCTGAATTGGGAGTCTTTCAATGTTTCCCCTGGGTGTTTGAAGCACTGGTTGTTTCTTCTGCCGCTTGGATGTTCTGACCAAATGCGGATACTCAGACACCAACCAAACCGGATTGCAAAGATAGTGTGCTGTGATTCTGGTGTCTGTTGCAGGCTCCCGCCCAGAGACCCATTTAATTACTCCTGTGTCTAGGGTATAGTCCGTTTGCCAAACGTAATCTTGGCTGACCGAGGCGAGCAAATTCACGCCCGCGGCTGGATAGGACGTTGGTAATGTCCCGTCTCCGGGAACCTTGAGTACTTCAGAGAACGTGATATAGGCATCGATCGCTGTCAGTCGATCCCAAAATCCGATCTTGTTCTCGCTGCGTACAGTCAGCCGCATTGTTCCACTGTCCCAACGCCCAATTTGATCCAATGGTTTCCATGTTTGATTTGCAGTGGTCACTATCCCGTGAATCAACATCCCATTGTCGCGATCCAAAACCTGTTGTTGAAGAGTAGATAATTCACCGATGTCTTCTTCCACTTGTCGATTGACTGTCCCAAACCAAAAGACACCTAGCCCTTTGCACTTTGTGCAATTGGGATCAGGTTGTCCTTCTGATTCCGGGGAAACCGGATTGCATGGACATTTCGCAGCGCGAGTCCAAACTAGGCGGTATCCGTGCATTTCAATCAAAAGATCGAAATCATCTTTTTTGAGATCTACTCTTTTGCCGCTTTCCTTGGTACCTTCTGGCAAACCAATTTTGGGTGGTCCCATCGTGATAGCCATTAGATCACCGCCACTGGGATTGCTTTGTAGTATTCTCTCAGTTGTGGAAGTTGGCGTTTGATGTCTTTCCAATATTGAACCAACCGTGCACCATATCCAGCATTCGTAGCACTTGAGGTAGTGGAAAAGCTTTGAGAGAGACCATCCAAGGAAATTGATTGTGATGCGATACCCGCACCACCCAACAGATCTCCCGCGATGTTCAAGGGCCCAAAGGAAGCCAACATCCCAACCATGTTTACGATGGCTGGGGGTACTTCTCCGGAGGCAAAACCAGCCGTGTACGTTACTCTGAATGCATGCGGGATATACGAGGCATTTCGGTAAAAGGCTGGAAACCACGATCCCGATCCAAAAAATAGAGTCTCACTTTGCCCTGTGGACGGGACCAAATTGATTTGGCCCGAATCCTGTTCCAATTGGATCCAACTGTCCGGGAATGTGAAAACCGTTTGATTAGGGACAACGAATTTTACTTCATCTACCTGAATCACAGGATAATGCTTCAATGCCAAAAAAGCGTATTGATGATAATCTTGACGCCGAAAATCATGTCTCTCTTCTGTGAGAGTTTTTGGCGCCAAGTTGATATCTAGATCATGTTCAAGCATGGAAACGGCCGATTTTATGAAAAACTCGTATTGAGTGACCGGAAAAGGGTTCCCGCTGTCATCAGTCAGATCCAAACCGAACAAATAGTTTTTCAAAAGTTCACCCACAGATAATATGGAAAGAGCTGGATCACCTTCCCCTTGTATCGGGTCGGACAACGATGATTCTTGCGCCGTGGTTGAATTGTAGAAACTCGACTTGTACCAATACTCCGGATCTCCTGTCGTGTCCTGATACACGTAGATTGTCTGACTTCCCGCAATTGCTAAACGGGTGGTTGCATCTGTGATTTCGGTATAGGTTCCCGTTTGTCCTGTCGTACTCCGATAGACCTTCAATTGGTTAAACAGCGTAAGGACCGTTGTAGGGTCCGTCAAAACGATTCTGACTGAAATCAGGGGCATGGGTCCTCCGGTTCATTTGGAAGTATAACAGGACGCAAGTTGGTCACCGATACCTGAGGCACCAGCGTTTTCCGCGTGTGATTCACAGGCACCATTTCCTCTGTGAATGTTCTTGGAAGTGTTTCTGATGCGGTCAATCGCCGTTCATTGTCCAGAATCGTTGCTGGTGGTGGAACCCCTCCATCTGCCCCACCTCCAGTTCCCCCAAACAATTCATATTCGATTTCCAATGTGTCATTGGCAAGAGGTGCCTCTTTCATTCGGATGGTTCGGGGTTGGACTACTTCATACCCATCGTCAAGATGGTCAACCAAAAGTAGACCATTGTGGAAAACGTTGACCTGACCCACCAAATCATTGGTGACAACGTAATCCCTGTTGGCGCCATCAATGGAACCAACCAACGTTTCACCTTGTGTCTCTTTGAGCCACCGCGCCATCAGGGAACCCCATACTTCACTTGCAACGTATCGCCAGGTAAAGGAGCCTCTTTCATTTGAAAAGCACCTTCGATCGATTCTTCGTACCCATCGTCCAATCGCGCAACCAAACGCACCCCATTCAACCAAACAGACAAACTGTTGGCTTGGTATGTCTGGGATACCTGGAACACCGTTGTCACTCCATCTGGAACCGGTGTTGGAATCTCCATCACTGGGTTCCTGGCCATTGACCCTCCATAACCAGCTCCTGACATTCTTTGTCCTTTGGTTCCATTTCCCGTTTGAACCGTTGGACATCTGATAAAAGACCTTCTAACAGGGGTTTTAGATGAGCCAGCTTCCCAATTACCTGAATCGTGTGTGGGGCTTTGGCCTTTTCTTCTAACGACATGGGATAAATCCTCCGATGATCGTTACTTCCGTAATTGATCGTTTACGTATCCCTGCAGTTCCAATTTCAAGCGTCTTTCCAACTCATCTACTTTGTCGATCAAGGCTGGTCGAACCCCTCTCAATTCTTCTTTCAGTCCGTCTAATACTGTGAAAACAGCATCCAATCTCATTGCACGTTCTGTTTCCAAAGCCACACTATCCCTGGTAGTCTGTCTCCATTCCTCTTGCAGTCTAGATAACGTTGCTTCGATTCTGTTGATATCGTGATTTTTCCTTTTCTCACAAGACGCCCTATCCGCGGTAATATCCTCCACACTTCGAGTAATGGCTTTGAGTTCAGCTTCGAATTCAACACGGAGTCCGGCAATCATCAGTCTGATTGCGAAGACAATCAAACCGGTAATTGTAGGCAAAGCAATTCCCAGAGCCCAAAGAACCGTTGACGTGGGAATTCCCATTTCTTGTCCGGCCATTATCTAACCTCTATTTCTACGCGCCAACCGGTATCGAGCGTCAAATGATGATTAAAAAAGCGCATCCCAGGTTTAGAGATTCACGATTTCGGGATCCTTGTCAGGATCAATCAAGTAAAAATCGATTTCGATAGTTGCGTTCCCTGCTTCGGCACCAAATGGATTCAGGTCAATTGTCCATGAACCACCTTTTCCGAAAATTTGAGTTGACGGTCTGGGGATGAGATTTGGGCCCAGCCCCAAAGGAAATTGTCTCTTGGTCGCTACCTGGGTAGCGCCAGTCATGCCATTACCAACACCATCCCATTTGTACACTGTGATACCTGATTCAGCGGTGGATTTGCCATTCAAATTCGAAGGTGTAATTTCTGTGTGATTCGCTGTTGGCGCACTTGTAGCTGCTTTGATTGTTGCCAACAAGGGTTTATTGAAAGACGTACTTCCACCATTCCAAAAAATGGTAAAAACATTCATGGCCATTAGTTTTGCGGCATTCGTGAATTCGAAGTACAGCATGGTACCACCGGAGGTGGTAACCGAAAGAAGATTAGTGGTGAACGAAAACGCTTGACCATCCAGACAATATGCCGCTCCGGCTGGAATAGACCGTGATTGCACATTAAGATTCCCACGTGGATCTACCACCGTAGGATGTTCAATTTTTTTGTACCGTCCGGTGACTTCCATTTTTACTCCTCCAGTTTTGCTAGATCATCAATATTTCCTTTAAGCCCGGAAATAGCTGCAAGATGAACCACTGTTTTTTGCAACAGCTTTCTGATTCTTTGCAATTCTTCTAGAGCCCTGGAATCTTCCATCGCGACCACGTAGCGATCACGGATATGATAAACGTCAACTGGATTGCCATCCTTATCGAACAAAACGGATACTGGACTTTTGGAACTCATATCGTGATTGTCCTTGTTCTTCTATTTTCAAAAACCAGATTGACGTATGTATAGTCATCAGTCACAGTCACCAGTACTGTTGTCCCGTCCGGATGATACAGTTTCCACACGATCTGTGAGTAGACAACCCCAGACCAAGTCAAAGTCTTTTCCAGAATTTTCTTGTCATCGTGGGTCCACCAAGTTTGATTTGTGTCAAATACCCCGTCCCATGTAGTGGTTTCGTACGCGCCTGAAACCGTCCCTTCAGCTGGCCCAGAGTCGATAAAATGGATCAACTGCCGAAGAGCTTTGTGCGTCTCTTCAGTCACGTACTGTCCCTGTATTTCAGTCAATGTCACTGGGATGGGGTCTTTCCAATTCAACGCCCCAATCATTCGGTTGATTTGGCTCAAAAGAAGATTTTGGAATTCTTGTTGGTCTTCGGCGGTAGATTCCGCATTTGCAATTTCAGAAGGGGTCTTAGAATCGTCGTAGAGATCCGAGGCACGAACATTCTTCAGGCGAATTCGTTGGGTTGGACTCACGAAACACCCCCGAATTAACCTCGCCGCTGGTAGGCAACCAATTCGATGTTGGATGTTCCACCATCACCCTTGATCCAAATGCTTTGGATCTCAGCAGGGCCAGACCATCCATGTGGGTTTGCTGCTGCAGCTATAGGAACTTCAATATAGTCTGCATCCGTATCAAAGTTTTCTTGAGTGAAATAAACTTTGGCTGGAAAGGCAGATGCACGAATTTGAATGAATTTCGTCACAAAGGGAATAGGTAATTCCCTTCCTGCCGTTGTACAGCTTGACCGAATTACATGGGGCCAGCCACCGCGGTTTTCCATCACACTCATGGCGTGGTCCTTTCAGAATTATTCGGTTTGGCCTTCCATGGCTCCGAAAATCAGCAAATCCACAACATCAGAAGCGGCGCCACCTGCAATTGTGAAACCAGTGAGAGTCTTACTACCGACGGTCAATTGACGCGCCACGGCCGTTTGGTTTGTGGGAAGGACCTGATAGGTCGCATTTTTCATATCGGACAAACCCAAGGCTGCAAACGTGGTTGCGTGTGAAGCGCCACTGACCGTCACGGTCGCACCTTGAACGCTGCGGCCAGCCTCGCTACTGGCTAGGACATGATCAATTCCCAACTCATTGAGAATCGGATCGTAGTCACTTACTTTCTTGGCCATTGAATGACCCTCCTTTTACTGACCTGGATACATCGCTTTCGTGATGGCATCCATCAGATCGGATTTGTTCATATTGCCTGTCTTAACGCCGTAGGCTTTGGCCATGGCTACCAGGTAATTCTTGGGCATGGATTCCTGGGGATCCGGCCAATCTTCGCCTTCAGCAGGAATCATCCATTTCCCATCATTCCCATTTGCCTTTGGGGCTGCTGGTTCCGCTACGGGCTCGGGTTTTGCCGCGGGCTCGGGGGCTGGATCCGGTTCCACCTGGGCTTCGATCACGGGTTCAGGCTTGGCCGGAGAATCCGGTTGAATCGGTTCCGGAATTGGCGTTTTAGGTTCGGGGATCGGCTCGGGTTGTGGAATTGCCACAGGTTGAGCAACAGCAACCGCAGCTTCAACCACTGGCACCTTGGGCATATCCTCAACCACTTTCCATTCATCCATCATCGACAGCATTTCGAAATCGCTCAGATCATCAACATCCAGGAAACCATTGACGTCAATCTGATACAGCTTTCCGTTGACGTTCAGTTGTTGGCCGTGCATAGGGCGTCTTTTGTTTAAGAGTCTCATGGTTGCGGTCCTCCTGGCTGGTTTGAAAGCAGTAAACAGGAGGGGGTAATACCCCCTCCTGTCAATGGGACTTACCTATTATGGCGCCCCTACGTAATTGGCCGCCCGGCCGATGTTACGGAACAAAACGTGGCGATTCGGGGCGTACAATTCGGGTACGCAGTAGATCAATTGGATCCACCGAATCCGCAGATTGATAACAGCCAAGGGCACTTTCATCATCGGGGCCAGCTGTTTCAGACCCATACCCTGGTTGTTTTGTTGGAACAAGAAACCATCAGAAGTGAATGGCAAGTTTGCGTTGAGATCGGTCAACACTTGCTCACCAACACCGGCCGCATTCGGAATGCGATCGATCAAACTCAATGCCGTGGCGCCCGGTTTGGACCGATACAATTCGTACCAGTCAACAGCCTGGGCTCCCGCGGGAGTCATGCCGACAGTTGCTTTCTGACCTGCAGCAATGGCTAGCGCAGCACCCAAAGAAACAACAGCTGACTTGCCATACCGGTTACAGGCTTTGACGGAATAGGTGTAACTACCAGCGTCGCTCGCTGTGAATTGAGAGGCAGCATCGACAGAAGCTGCCAACGCAGTGGAGATTGTTGGGGTACCCGGAATCTTGGAAGCGTCGCCTTGCGCGGCCGCCACCGGGGCACCACCCACCCAAATGAACGGATTGGGTTCGAATTGAACGGGACCGGACTGGCTAACCCATCCACCGATAGTTCGACCCCAACTCACATTGGGTTCATTCGAATGGGTGTCGTGTCGTTCCTTCGGGAAGAAGGTTTTTGCCAGATCGGCAATCACTTTCGGATTGCAGTGGAAGTTGGTTGCCCGACCATAGTTCGGAGCATCCGAGATAGTCAAACACGCATCCTCAAGGACATCTTGGGAGAGAGGTTTGCCGCGCATGTCGATGATGTTGTCGGCGTTGCTGTTGTCCAGGATCATTCGACGGAAACCATCAAATTGAAGTGCGGACAGATTGCTATCGCCGTAGAACAAACCTCTTTCCAACATCCGAAGCAGATGCATGGTCCCATTTGCGGTTTCCTGACCGATGGCCGGACCGTGGGCCGTGTTGATCAGTGTGGCAGCATGTTTTACAGAACGGGTGGTCGCCAAGAATTTCACCTTGACGTGCACACGCTCGTACGTGCTGTCGTCTTCTTCGGGAAGGTCTCCATCCTCGATCCAACCCGCATCCGGATTGTTGCCGTAGGCATGCAACCGGTTGTACTCCTCAACCGTGTTGTACGCTGGCTGTGCGATCAGAGATTTGTAGAGACGAAGATGTTCCATCTCGTACGTGATCACATGCAGCGTGTCTTCCAAGGACTCCATTCGCAGGGCAAACGCATCGCCGGGCGTCAAAGACGCCGGGGGATTGACGCTGTCTCCCGCAGTCAGGGCTTTGTTAAGGTCGTCTAGCTCTTCACCAGACATCACCCCAAACCCATCAAGATCTTCGTAGTCGCTCATGGTAACCATTTATATTTCCTCCAATTTTCCTTTCATGGAACGATCAAAAAGTTGGGGGTGTGTCCCTATTTGCCCGCTTGAACGATCCGGTTGTACAACCTGCGATCGACGTTTCCAGTTTGTTCGAATTCCCCCATCGCAGCACCAAGGGGGAGACCTTCCGGGGAAAGACCTTGGTGGCCTTTGTCCACGGAGTCTTTGTGCATAGCCTTCAAGCCAGCTTTGATTTCACTTTTGTTCAGCCGTTCACCCTTGGCCTCCGGCCCGGCCTGTTTCCCAAAAGATTTTTGGAGCGGTTGCCCCATCTTGGATTTCGGGCCCCTTACCGGTTGTTCCATGTATTCGGCAAAGGATTTCTGCATGTCCAAAACCGTCCGGCCAACTTCCCCAATGGCCCGAGCCAAGGCCACATTGAAATTGCCCTGTTGAGTTTGATTGCTCTCTACCACAGCAGCCAAATTCCCAAACGACTTGACCAATTCACCATGTTGTTCAGCAACAAACTCAGAAATATTGATGGTCTCCTGCACAACCGGATTTTCGGCCATCGACTTCAACAAACTGTCGCTCAACGGCGCCTCGTCTTCCTCATCGTCTGCCTGACCACCCATGGCCTTGAATAGGTCGGTCTTTTCTTCATCGGTCAGATCCTGGGTTTGGGCCTTTTTCAGGAGAGCTTGTTTCCGGTCTTCGGAATCGGCCGGAATATTGGCCTCCAGATTCTGGAGAGATTTTTCCAGATCGGAAGTTTCCAACCCGGTGTCCTCTTCATCTCCGCCCATGTCTTGGTCATGGCCAGTAGGGGCCATGGACTTGTACAGATCCTGGCCATACCCGTTCTTCCTCGTTTTCATTGATTCGCCTCCTGATTGTTTCCTGCGTTCTTTTGGATTTGGGTGATTTTGATCAACCGATTGATTTGAGAAATCGTAGCCTGCGGAAGATGGGTTGCGGCCCATGCATAAACTTGGCTTTTGGTAAGGGTTTTGCTTTTCTTACAAATCTTGCAGCCAGGCTTCCCACAGGAACAAGTTTGGGGATTTTTGACATCAGATTCCAGAGATTGACGAGAAATGACGCGACCTGCAGAATCGCCGCTTTGAGGACCGGTAGGCACGGGTACTTCATGACTGGTCCCAAGCGCCTTACCGAATTCCTCTTCCGCAGCCTCCAAAGATTTGGCCAACACATCTAATGTCGCATCTCTATGGACCGGACAATGTGTCACAGCCACATCGCGCACCAAAGCTTTCGCAATGGTCTTGCCATTCTTTCCAATTCTTTTTTGGATTTTCCCCTCAACAGAAAATCCGAGTTTTCTGGGAGCATCAGTGAGACTGTTGGCCAGTTCCCAAATTTCGTTGGCTCGCTTGGTTCTAACCATGTTGGCCTCAATCCAATGCCCGGCCGCTTTCGCGATATCTCCAGAAGGCAATTCATCGCCTTTCTGGAAAAATTTGACAGTGTCTGGATAGCCGATTCGGGCTCCAGTCCCGCCATCATGGTTATCGTTGATCCAACCCTCATTGATGAATGGCGTGAAATCAAGGCCCCTTTGAAGAATCAACTCCCCTTGCTGATCTTTGGTTTCCAGAGATGCAATTCCCCCGATTCGACGAGAACCGCCCTTTTCAAAGGGCCGGAGAGGTACGCTGAATCTGAATTCATCTTTTTCCATGGTCTCTCCAGAAACAAAAAAAGGGGCAGATCAGCAAGAGCCAATCTGCCCCAATCGGTTGCCTAAAATACAACCCTAGCGGGCTTCTGATTTTAGGCTAGAGATTATTTCTGGAATTGTCAAGCGGGAAGAAACAACAAAGGGGTTCCACCGTCGCGGAACCCCTTGAAAACTATTTGCGGACCGTGTCGGCCCATGTAAAGGTGACACGTTGGCCCGGCTACCTAGGGAGGCCGTTTACCCTTGAGTTTGGGGGCCCTGGCCGCGTCCGGCGCCACCTGTATCATCATGGGACTCAAAGACACCGCGCCCCATCGACCAAGAGGGTGTGCCCAAAGTCCGCGCAGTATTAGGATGACACAGGCCAAAACGATCATATCTAAAATCCGATTAAGCAGTCAGTTGTCTTGGAATTTTGATCCAATTTGGATCGGTTTTTCGACGATGATCCAAAGCATCCTGAATTTGTTCCCAGAAAGGGACCAACAATGCCTGAACCATTTCTTGTACCTGAGAATTGGTGATTCCCAATAGATGTTTTTCTGGGAGGCGGATCACATGTCTGAATGTACCAGCAAAACGATGATGAACTTCGATCTTTACGATACTTTCCAACCGGTGAGACACATGCCCTATTTCGACTATTTCAGCACGAAATTGGAACCTTTTCTTAAGCGCATCACAGACTATTTGGCCAATCCAAGACATCAGATCGCGCATGTTCGTAAACCGCCTCTCAAGGTACAAGTGGAAGTATGACAATCCCGTACTTGAGAATCAAGCCTTGACCAACCGCACCTTCAATTCGAACATTTTTCCGGTTCCAGACTTTGACATCTTTTCTTTTTTCGCCAAAGCAGCACCGAGAGACATGCCGTCCGTCAATTGCAAAGGTTTGTTTTTCTGGTTACGCAAGCTGCCAAACACTGCGAAATCCATGTTGGTCTCCGGGAGCGGTTTCGAAATCTGAGCCAGCTTTACTTGATAGGTCATGGGTTCCCTCCACGCGTTATAGAGATACAGTACACCATTATGGTGGGTCTGTCAACCTTATTTTTCCAGAAAAAAATATTTCTGGAAAATTTTTATTTCTGGAAATTTTCTCTTTACCTTCCCTCCAAAGTGCCGTATATCATGTGGAGGAGGGTTACGATGTACGAACACCAAAATGGGCTGAAAAATCGCAAAGCCAAAGACTTGGATCCGGGGGCTGCCATGGAAAAGATCGATCAGCAGTTCAGCCAAGGTTCAGTTGTCTTGGAAAAACTCCACAACATGGCCGCGGGTGTGGCTAAACTAGGTGGGGAACTTCGTTGTGTTTTTCTCCATCCTGGTGACTACAACGCATTGGTTCTCTGGAGTCTGGGTACACCCAGAGCATTCCCACATAATGATTTTGAAGTCTCACTCGGTGGACGAATGATTCCCATCAAAGTCAACACCCAGGGAAAACCCACACCTGGTGTTTTTCGGGTAGACTATGTCTAAGTCAGAAGCAGTTCTTTCCAGTCTGGAAAGCCGTATTGGGTTGAAGTTTTCCAGAAAGTATCGAGATTTGTTTTTGGATCTTCCAGAAATAAAGATTCAAGCTATTCATCGCTTCCTGAAAGTAACCGGGAAAGACGAAATTGATTTCTCTGTAGCGTATGGGTCCTGTTTCTTGTTTTCCACCAAGACAGGAATTCGACCCGGGTTGTCCATGACCATCAGTCTGATCACCCCTTTATTTGAAGGGGCTCTCATGACATTCGAACAATCAACTTTCAAATCTACTCGATTCCCTACAGCTAAAATCTGGGACCTTTTTCCAGCCTATATTGCAGCCAAAACCCATGCAGACTCAAAAGGCCGTTGCAACATGTGTGGTAAGGAATTGGAGAATATAGGAAAAAAATACTGCTCAACCGAATGCCGTAGGGCAGCTTTGGATGCAGGTAAAAGTTCAGCCACGATTGGGTGGTAACCGCCGTCTTTTGTTTACAATCAATGGTTTATTCGGCATCTTCTCACCCAAAATCAGTTTGATAGGTAAATCCACATCAGCTTTGCACCAAAAGCATTTGGCTTGGCACTTCCCACGCTCAGCATCGAACACCAATGGCCCCTGAGTTCTTAATCGGATTTGTGACCCAGATTGTTGAACGACATGATGTCCACACTGATGACATCTCATTTGCTACCCCTTACCGGCGTCTGGATCAACGGTGATTTGTTTCTGGAAACATCCACTTCCAGAGTTTGCGTGTGTCGCCACTTCTTCAATCGGTTTTGTGCTCCCTCAATATCACGATCGGTCCGGACTTCGCCAATCAGTGTCTCAATGGTTGGCCCCAAAGGTTCATGTTTAACCGGTCGATGCGTCACAGGTACAAGCAAATCCTCTTTCTCCCAGGCATTAGCTTTCCGCCGTCGATCCAACATTGCTTGATCATTGGCTTGTTGCTCTGGGGTTTGTTCCACAACTGGGTAGCCTCCCGAAGTCTTGTAGGACTCGCGTTTCGGTCTGGGGGTAGGTCGAATGTAGTTGGCAATGGTCCCGGGCGATGGGTTCCCGATTCCCCGAACCCCCACCAGAGCCATTTCCTTTGTGATGTTGCCTTTGCTTTTTCGGACCATGCCATCACTTGGATCACCCTGCTGGAACGTCTCCTGTACCGCCCGCTGCGCCAACAACCACCGCTTGAACGCATCCATCGACATGGCCTGGAATCGGAGCACGAAATCATCTCGATCAAGATGGCGCCGATAGGCCATTTGGGCTTCCTTTGTTGACGAAAACCCCACCATGCATTTCTTCTCATCGTAGAGACCGGTATGGGGATTCTTCTGATCCACGACATACGCCATTCGAGCTTTTTTGTCTGGCCCAACATACACGTCCAATTCATCCCCATCATCCCCTGGGATACCTGGGATATAGCCGTAAATGGCAGACATGATGGTTACACCTTCAGTTCCACTTTGATCGCACCATCGGCGTTCCATCCCCGGCTTGGACTCGATCACGATAGGGATTCCCTGAAAGACCATCTTCCCAATTGGCTTCCAAGATTTCCTGAGCGGTGGATCGCTCTTTTGAATCATGGATTCCGGGACAATATCCCCATCCTTATTGAAAGCCCAACCATCTGGAATACGAATCAATTGACACTGGCAATGGGGATGCAACGCCCCCACGACAGGCAACCAATCTGCTACTTTCTTTCCCACGTTGGTTCCATTCGCCTCAAGTTCAGACAACTTGAAAATCTTGGGATTGCCGTTGTCGTCGAGGTAGAGCCGTTTACAATGCTTGCAGGCGTCCGGCATTGTCCTCTTTGCAACCAGGGAATCCGGCCCATGGGATTTCCGGTAATGATCAGCCAAGCCTTGTTGCATGGCCATGTGCTTTTCGGTGATGGCCACCCTTGTCCAATCTCGTTCCCATTTGTCCATTTGCCAGTGCAGATCGCTTGCGAGATTCTTGACAGCCTTTCGTTTAGCCACATTCAAAGCTGTGGCATCTTGGATGTTTTGCACACGAAGTTTTCGATCGGCCTCCTGAATGCTGTTATTGACCCCCACAGAAACACGTTGGCCAAGGCCAGTGATGTACTGCGCCGCATTAAGCGCGGCCATCTTGATCGCCTGCTTTTCGCCTGGGCCAAGGTCAGCTTCCACCTTGGGAATACGTTCCCGCATTTTCCCAACACCCATGGATATGGTGGTTTTGCTCGGACTCTGCCCAACCAGGTGGCCGTATAAGTACGCCTCTTTGATGGCTTCCATCTTGGGGGAATAGAGACCTAGGTCTTTCAGTCGCTGTAAAGTCTCCGGAGGCAATGCATCTGGACTGATCGTATTCGCAATGAAAGCATCATGGTGGTCCCGAATGATGTTCAGGATTTCAATCAACTGCTCAGGCGTTAGAAGCATCGGCTTTCTCCAGATAGCCTAAAAGCTGATTCACACTCCAACCGTAAAACCGTCCGCCCTCTTCAAACTCTTCAGGACCATGGCCTTTCTTTTTCATTCTGGCTTTGATTTGAGCGTATTTGGCCCCGTCTTGATCTGCCAATTCTTGAGTGTGATCAAAGACCATGGATTTTGTCACAGGTTCTTCCAGACCACGTTCCATCACAGCCTGGATTTTTTGGATCATATCTGCCATAAGGCGTCTGTACTCTTTTTTTGCTTCGGACTGGATACCCCGCAAAGCTGGATATTTGAGGCCAGGCTCGGCTTCCGGGAGGCCTTTGACCAAGTCCAGGGTCCCATCAGGATCAACCAAATCAACAATGGCCTTAACCAAGTCGGCCCCTTGGGTTTCAATCTCTTCTTGTGTCGCATCGAGTTGAAAACGCATGGCTACTCCTACGAAGCATTGCCCCAGATAACAAAACGTCCGGTGATATCTGTCCCAGTTTGTGCAGCGATATTCAGTTGAGTGACTGTTGCCTCCATGACATTTTGGGATTTCTGCGGGGTGGCTCCGGCTGGTACCAAACTGATCGCGGCCCCACCATTGATTGCTAGATCACAGGCGCCGTCTACTTCGATGAAGAATCCTTTTCCCACATCGACATTGCCAAAAGGAAGGTTCTCATTGGTACCACCTGGAATCTTCAGAGTCCCACCAGAAGCCATGTTGTACGTATCAATGATCCGCTCAGAAAGAGTATCGTCCAACCCAAACAACAGGTCTTTCATCTCCGTGTCCCAGGCAACGATGGGACGGACCTTTATCTTGATTCTCATGATTTACGCTCCTTTTCGATCACAATTTCCCACCGTTTCGGTGCAGGCAAAAGCCCCTTCACCGGCCGGGCCGGATTCAAAGATTTGGTTGCTTGATTCCCGGTGGCATCGTCTCCAAACATCTCGGAAAATTCGGCATCAATGATTTCATCGTTGTCCATGTCTTCATCTTCATTGACAGCCGCAGCGGCTTCATCTGCGTTTTCATTCCCTTCCTCTTCTCCCATAGACACCTGCATTTGCATCTGGAGATTTTGGAACCAAACCGGGTTCAGGATGATAGCTCCCTTCCCATCTGGTAATGGTGGCAGATCTTCAGCAGCCCGGACTTCATCTACTGTCATGTACGTTGCAACTTGTTTTGCGCTCAGTTCCGCTCTTTCTTGGCGAGTCAAAGAATCCAACCCAACGAATTCGAATTCAAACTCTGGATTGATCTTCCAAACAATGTGCCGATTGATGTTGGAGGCTACCGAACGCAAAAGCGGCCGCAAACCACGTTCCTTTGATTCAGTCAGTTTCTCTTTGTTGTTTCCTTCAGACAGGGTTTGGCGTTGGCCAACATTTCCATACTGGAAATTGATTTCCAGTGGGTCCATTTGGTACGCGGCGCACACAACCTTGATCAAAAAGTCCATCCACGCGTTGAATTCCATATCTCGAGCCGACGGATTCATGTTGATCCATTCGACACCTTCCGCAGATGTGACAGGCGTCCGCCAAGCATTCTTGACACCGGTAGTGAGCTGGTGCCAATGGCGCCGGAAGTCGAGCAAGTTCCGACGATTGATCCCCTTAAAATTCAGGACACCCCGACCCATGAATCCTTGGGAAAAGAATTTTTGGTTGAACTCCCAGCTGTACAACAACGACGTGATAGCTGGGATCAACATCTCCAATTCGGAAACACCATAGCCAGCTTGTTTAATGGCTGGTCGAGGATTCCGGATTCCAAAACACATTTCTTCCTGTGTGTACTCTTGATAGACCACATCGTCGTAAATCTGGACATACCTAATCTCGTCGGTCTCATCCTCGCTTACATGCTGTTTAGACGAGTCCGCGATCCGCATGGACGCCCCATCCACAACATGCCAATCCGCAGGTTGGCCTTTCCGGTTTGGAATGATTTCCCAGGCGTACTGATCATAAACCAGAGAATCAAAGATGGTTTGCCTCAGGAAAGATTCCATGGGTATCCGGCCCGCTGGGTTGTCGCTGACACCCGTGGTCTCCAAAACCCCTTCCATGTCTCGCGCCCATTTCAGTTCAACCCGAGTAGGCTTCTTTTGGGTATCGCGAAGTTTGATTCTATATCCCAGTTGGAAGCGGTCCTGGACTGCCTGAGAGAAACTGGCCACCTGGTTGATTCGTTGTTGGATGACCAAGTGCACCACTGGGCATTTCCAAACCATGGCGTTCAGTGTGCCATAAGTCATTCGGGTGGGCCGGTCTTTGTACCCCAGTTGATTGATGATTGCGAATGGATCCCAAAAAAGTGATTTCGGATCTTCAGAGGCTTTTTCGGTGGGGACGGCTCCTTTGGTTTTTGCGAGAGCCTTGATCTCTGATTCGTTCGTCTCTTTTGGTTCCCGCGCTGCTTTTGTCAATGCGGTTACACCCTGTCCTACAACATCGAGGACACCTAACCCTATGTCCCGGGCATCGTTCCAGAAACCCATGAGAGACCTCCTTAGGTATCAAAGACTTAGGAGTCGTCTTCAACGTGAATCTGGCCGCGGGGAACTTTCTTGGGACGAAGTATTCGCCGTTCTGCATCAGACACAGCCATCTGCCCAATGGTGTCTTTCTTCATCCATTGGTGTGTTTGGCCGATTCCACAGCCCGGACAAGCTGTCAACGCCTTGAGCATGATGGTTTGGCATTGAGGGCATTCTTTTTCCAAATGAGACATCTCCCGCTCATGGCCAGACCGATCATTTGAACTTGGCGCCACATGGACCACCCGTCGACGCATCATCCGTCCTTTCCGCATGGCCATGACACGAGAAAGACGTTGCTCAATACTGCAAGGTTGATTGAATCCATCTCCGCGGCTGGGATCCCTGAGATCTTCCATAGCCTGGTCCACCAAGGATTTCTGGACAGGTTTGGACTCTTCAAAGTCTTCCTCGAAGTTTGCGCCCACTTCCGAATGATGTTCACTCTTTCCAAGAGGCTCCCCACCGCTGAGGGCAAGCAATGCACTCAACCCTTCGTACGAAGTACCCATGGACTTTTTGACACCCTTGGACTTGTCCATCAGGGCCTTTGTTCGGCTGATAGCTTCTTCAGCCGTTTTTCCACTGTGTCCCGGAAGCCTCTTACCCGAATCGAAATGGATATTGGCCACGTAGTCTCCCGATTTTCCCTTTCGGGCAACAATCTTTCCACCGGAAAAAGAAACACTCTTTGTGCCAGAGTCCTTTCCCACTTCCTTTTTCCCTTTTGTCTTTCCTTTTTCTTCTGACCAGGGAATTTTGTGTTCAGGGTCTTTGTATTTCCCGCCCTTTGGTCCAATGTAGGGACCGGCTTTTTCCAAAGGCTCCCCGCCACCAAATTCAATCAGTTCTTCCAGATACGTGGACATTGATTTCTCCATATTTTGAGATTGGATTGTTTGAATAGTTTCTTTGACCTTTGCAACAAAGGTAGTCAGGGCCGTGACGGGATGGTCTGGATTCGCCTTGGCTTCTTTGGTTTTGTAATCGGCATGTGTCCTGCGATATGACGTTGCAGCTTTCTGGGCACCTATGACGTAGTGACCCAAGGCTTCAACGATCTTCTCTCGCCCTGCTGCGTCTAAACGAGCCGTTTTGTCAGCCAACCCCGTTAAGACCTCATGTTTCTTAGTCAACGGGAGTTTTCTCATTTTGGAATCAAGATCAAGTTCGACTTTATCAGCAGACAAAGGGGCTTTTCCACCAGCAGTTTTAGGGGTAATAACTCTCCCTGTTTCATAGGCCTTCTTACCGGCTTCTGTGGGTTTCCCCTGAATATCGATCAACCCCAATTCTCTTAATCTTCTTTCTTGAGCGTACGTTGCGTCTGTACCGCCTCCAACCACTGATCCAAATTTCACGGCCGCCCGTAGCCCGGGTAACAAGGTTTTTGGGATCGACCGCCCCGGTTGCTTTTTCTTTTTAGGTGCTTTTTCCCCAGCAAAACGATGTCCCACAGCGACCTTGGCTTCCTCCAGGCTCGCCAATGGCTGCATGTAGGGATTGGTTGTTCCAGCCCAAACCTTTTTTCCTAAATACTCAATCTCTTGCAGAACATGGAATCTACCTTTTTTCTCTTCAATTCGAAAACGGTCTTCCCCAATGACCCGCTCAATCCCGCCATCTTTTTCAGACCAGCTATCTTTGATCTCTTTCTTTTTTCTGGAAGACTTTTTGGTTTTGGGAGCGTCTTCTTTCCACGGAATTTTATGTTGTGGGTCCGCCCACTTACCACCCTTTGGGCCAATGTAGGGCCCACCGCTTTTTGCGAAATCGATTAAATCGTCCAGATATGACATGATCGCTCACTTTCTGGAAATATAGTATTCGTCTTGCATCACAACTTTGATTCTAGAATGGTTCAGAAATCTGTAAAGACGTGAGGAAAAGGGAAAAAGTGAAAGGGCCCCACAAGGGACCCTTTCTGTGTCATCGCCATCAAGACCAAACCCAACAAGGAGAAGTATATTCTACTTTTTCTCGGGCTTCTTGTCTACTTTTTCTGGGGAAGTATCTGTTTTAGCTGGATAAAATTTCTTGCTTTTGTTTTTGAAAATCAGCTTTCCAGAAGACACGGCCGCTCGAACAATCTTGGAAAGCCGCTTGGCACCGTATCGTTCAATCAACTCTTTAAACACCTTGGCTTTGGATCCCTTGTCTCCAACTTTTGTGACACAATCCACCACTTTAGTAGTCAGATGCGCATCCTGATTGTCTTCCCCGGACATGTGGGCATCCTCGCGCTTATGGTAATCATCTTTTTTATAGATATAGTCATAGCCTTTGCCATCTTTTCGGGGAATCCGACGGTAGTAAGAACCACCCCGGGCTGCGGCTTTTCTCAAATCAGCAACCAATTGTTGGGATCGAAGCAACCGAATATTCCGACCTAGATATAGGGCTTGAAGCACATCTCGACCTTTTCCAGTTATGGAGTACCGACGACCCCCACTGACCCCTTCCAAGGCAATCAACCCATGTCTTCGCAAATCTTTCAGAGCCTGTTCACCAAATCGCTCAGCAAATGGTGTTCGTTTTAGCTTTCCAGAAATAACGTGCTCAGTATGCTTGGGTCCAGACATTATTTCCTTCAACGCACCACCAGCTTTTCTGGAAAGTTTGTCTGCAATCGATTTTGCTTCCAGATTTTCTTTCTTTCCAGAAATAGACGTGGGCTTTTCTTTAAGGGAGTGCTTCCGTTCAGGGTCGCTGTATCTTCCACCCTTTGGGCCTACGTAGACAGCAGTTTGCTTTTTCCCAACGGCCTCATGCCGGGTTACTGGCCGCGTCACACCACGGCGGGTAACCAATTGGGTGGCCCCAGGTCGATCCATTTTTCGTGCTTGGGATTTCCGTAAATCTACTATGAAAGACAAGGCTTTTTGAAGGGTATGTGTTTCTTTCAAGGCCTTCAGCAAATTAAGAAAAGCCCCATTCAAAGCTTCACGTTCTTTGCCCTTCGGGTACGGTCCACCTTTTGTTCCAGATACTAGATAGGTCGATTTTCTATTTCTGGAAGCCAATGAATCCTCGATGAAGGCTTCAAAGGCTCGCGCGAACATTTCCTGCGGCCGCGTCCAGTATGATTGGTTGGATTGAGTCATGGCTTCGGAGTCTTGCAGGAATTGAGATTTCCCCCGTTTGGCATATTCCTTATTCCGTTGACGGAAAAGCTTTCCAAGTTCCACCTGTTCCATGTAATCCATACGGTGTTCCATCTGCTTTTTCTTTTTCAACAATTCTGACAATCTCTTGTCGCGCTCGATTGCCTTGGGATCCGGGAATCCGGTATGAATGGCCTGCATGATCAAACCCACGGCATCCGCCACCTTGGAATCTACCCCTTCCACATGACCCTGACTCAGGAACTGTTGAGACTTTGTGCTTTTGGGATCCCCCATCTTGGAAACAATGTTGTCCAGAAAATGGCCCCATTCATGGGCCATGGTTCCACCACCAGCGATCTTGGTGATATTGATGATCTGTCCATCCAATTCGTAGTGCGCTCGGGCTGAGCCTGCACCCCGAGACCCGATCCCAAGAGAGAGTTCACCTTTCATCGAAATTTGCTCAGGTGCCACACCCAAAATCTCGGCAAGGTCCAACAAGGCGCCATGGGCTCCCTCAATGTGGGTCCGGGCATCGCTGTCAGAGACCCAGTTACCAAACTGCAGATTCTTGAACCCAAAGGTCTGGGCCAACTCCTCCGGATTGGCTGGCGGTACGGCCTTTCCCCCAGTTCGAACCACTGTCGAGGGGACATCCCGCGTCCATTCTGGTTTTTTCCGCTGGCCTTTTTTCCGGGCTTTGGTTTTGGTCAGCTCCCGCAAAAGCTTTTCTTTTTCCTCCGGCGTTTTGCCGGCCATTGCCATTTGGGCTCGAAGTGCGTCCAGAAATTTCTTGGGCGGCTTCTTTCGGCCCATCATGTAGCGGCCACCTGTCCGGGCCAAAGTCAGGAAATTTTTTCCCAAAGCTGTAGCCATGTCCCGATACTTGTTTTCCCGTTCTTTGTCAGGACTCGGGGCATAGACGACCACTGAACGGTCTTTCTTTTTGGCATCCCAATCCTTGTACTCCAGTTGCACCCGATCCGCGTATTTCCAACGCATGACCTGAAATGTCGACGGTGTTTCATTTCTAGATTGGGTCAAGATTTTCCTCAGCTCATTCATTCGATCCATGGACGCAGCATACTCTGGGTTGGTTCGCGCTTCCCCAGCCACCCGGATCGCGTGCACCTTGTGTCCCAAATCCCGGTGTTCTTGTTGCAGGGCTTCTCTTTTGGCCGGGGGCATTGATAACTGAATGTTGTGGGCCTTCATGTAATCCAGCTTGATTTTTTCGACTTCAGCGGGAGTATGGACACCCGCTCGTTCATAGCTGTTCATCCAATTCCGCCATTCCATCAAAATGTCTTCTACATCCTGACCGGTCTTGGCCGCATCTAATGACCGTGACAGCACGTCGATTCCCTGCATATAGTCTTTTCTGGATTTGAGATTGTCGGCAGCCTTGGCCGCTACTGTGGCCTCCACAGCCAGTCTGAGCATGATTCCTTCAGGAGTCATCTCACGATCCAACAGTTCATCCACTGTGTTGACTGCCATCAACTTCTTTTTGGTAACCTGCTTGGCTTGCTCAGCCGGACTCAGGTCGTCAAGCTGATCTGCGGTCATGGCCAGATCCGCCCGACTGCCCCAAATGTGTTCCCCTTGTTCAACGGCTAATTCTTTGGTTTTTTCCTTTGACTTTTCTTGCACCGGAGGTGGAGCTAGATCTTTTGGTGGAGGCGGTATTTTGTGGCCTTTGGCAGGCTTGGCTTCTCGGACCACAACCAATTCATCATCCACCTTGGTTCCCACCTTTAGAGATGGTTTCTTTTCGACCACAGGTTCAGGTTTGGGAGGTGGGGGTATCTTAAATCCCTTTCCAGGTTTGGCCACCTGGACTACCACAAGATCCCCATCGATCTTGTCTCCCACCTTGAGAGGTTTGTCTTTGGACTTTGGCTTGGGGGCACTCAATTTCTGTGTTTTCTTGGCTTTGACTTTTTCCGCAAATTCTTTGCTGGTTCTATCTATCACATGGATTTTTTTGGTTTTCTTTGGCTTGGAAGGTTTTGTTTTATCCGTGATGATGATTTTTGCTTTTCCATGCGTTTTTGGGTCGTACGGAATGGTGTGGGCCGCATCTGCCCATTTCCCCCCGCGGGGACCGATGAACATCGCTTTTTCTAATCGATCCGTTGGTTGAGCAAAGCATGCAGGTACCCATTCATTATCCATGTCCTTGACCAAGACGGCTTTCTTTCCAGAAATAGACTTCGCAACTATTGTATTTTCTGGACGCGGTCTAAACGACCCTGTGTACTTTCCAGAAGCCTTTTGTCCGTATTGCTTAATCGCCCATTGCTTGTCTCGGACCACATCCGTGTCTTTGTGCACAGCACCCCACACCGAATCTGGAGACAAGATGCTTGCTCCACTAGATTGCTTCTCAACCGTGACCAGGCCTCGCTTGAACAAATCACGAAGCAAGGGGACAGCCTCTCGTGCCAACTTTTCATTCTCTGCCGGATTTAGTCCCAACAAACTCAAACCGATGGCTTTGTTGTTCATGATGACAATCTTTCCAGCATCATTCAAAGCCGCCCAAACACCCAGGTGCCGTCTAGTAAGACCTTTCAATACCTCTTTGTATCCCTCCACCTTTTTCTTTGCGATGGCATACCGCTCTTTCTTCGAAGCGTCCGTTGCCAAATTAAGGGGCTGTCCTTTCGCATCGTAGCCGACCACCCGGGTCTGTGGCTCATCGGCTGAACCATCGTCGTCTTGCTTTTCATCTGCGGCCGAATGCTTTTCAGTCCAGGGAATCTTGTGCTGGGGATCGGCCCATTTCCCACCTCGCGGGCCAATGTACGGTCCGCTTGACTTGATTACCAAATTCCCACCATTCTTCTTTTCCCAGAACTGTTGGGCGCGTCGCATCAGTACCCTCCGGACCGTCGGGTGTTCCCGATCATTCATCAGCTTTTTTTGGATCTCTTGGTGGAATTGGATTTGAGGCAATCGGGCCCAATCCGCGAGAAGGGTGGCCCAAGAACGTTCTTTCGTAGTTTCAAACCGAAACGGAGATACCACCGATTCAGCTGTGTAGACCGGTAGGCTTCCTTCGGCCAACCAACCCTCCAGGGTCAGTCGTTTTGGTTTTTTCTGGACAATCGCATCCAATTTTCGTTGGAACATGGCCCGATGTGGATCCCCACCGTACGTTCGGGTGTGGTCGCGCCTGGAAGCAACGACGATGGATTTGCCGAGATCTCCACCTTTCATTCGTTTGTAAATACCCATTATGTAAGCGTAATCATCCCCCCTGGCCTTGTTTTGGGCAATCTCTTTTGCTTTAGTCCACAGGCGTTCATCTCGCTTGGTCTTAACGACATTCGCAGGCATCCTGGATACTCCTCTGAAAGGGCAGAACGGCCGTCAAACCCAGGATAAGCGGTGTCTTGATGTTGGCCAAGACCTAACAGATCAGGAACTTGGGAGAGTTCCAGCAAGAGCACGGACTTCTGCGAAAGTAATAGACGTGTTTGGGGAATGGTCAGGGCAATTGGTCGCGAAAATTCGAAGCGGAGTATTTTCTTTGGCAACATCGGTCGGCTTGATACCATGTTCATTGTTAGGGGGGTAACTCATTTCTCGGAAGGCTGCATCAAGTATTTCTTTGTTTTCTACGGGGTTTTCACGTGGCCCAAAATGAACGACCGTTGTTCCACCCGCGGGTCCAAGTAATGTCATGAAATATGCCATATGTGGGCTCTCCTTTCTGGTTCACCCACAAAGGTAACCCCACATAGAGGATAGGCCAAGTCCTAATGAAGTTAAGAGGGAGGAGTGAGATCTTTGGCAGAAAAGAGAACGTCAGAAGAGAAAATCGATATAAGAGCCTTGATTCTGGTATCGATGGCAGCAGCTGTCCATTGCCAATCCAAAGAATCCAATTGTTGTCTGAATTCCGTTGGTCTCTCAGCAATCATGTTATTGGCTGACCGAAAGTCCAATATTGCTCCTCGAAACTCGTCTAATCTCTCTGGGCCGGGTTCCATCTGTGCAATTTCATCCAACCGAGCCAAATGGCCCCGATACCAGGCAACCAAAGCATGGGGACCTTGCTTTTCGAATGATTGAGTTTCCAATTCCGAAACCCAAGGCTGCATCCGCCTGTTCAAGCTTCGAGCGTATTCTTGCAATTCCAGCATCAACCCCAAGCATTTTTCAGCTTCTTCAGCATCCACATCGGTGGTGTCGAATTTCTCAGGATCAAATCCAAGGATACCCATCATGAAATCCTGGTATTCGACCATGGCCTTGAAAGCCGCTTCCCCGGTAGGATCTTTCAGTGCTTCCTGACAAACCGTCTGCATATGCTCCAGTTGATCTTTGTAAACCCCGAATACCACTTCTTTCACTACCATGGTGCACCTCCTACCTAGTGAACGGTTTCGTTCGGATCGCGGGGACTCATTTCCGCTGTGTAAAGGGTGGCCTCGTCGATCATCTCCTGAATTTCATCCAGCCGCTTGAACACCCCTGTCTCTTCCATTTCCGTTTTGTCTGCCTCCCGTTCCAAACAAACAGATTTGAACTTGCCAAACAAGTCAGAGGCACCGATAGCCGCGAAAACGAATTCTTGATAGTTCCGATCTTTGGCGCCCAACAGAAGTGAGTAAAGAGCGTTCAATCGACCCAAAACCAAATGGGGAGGCCCTTCACCGTCCGGGGTATCGATCGTCGATTCTGCGTATCGTTCCGCCCGATTCTTGAGTTCAGACATGGTTTGCAAAAATTGAATGAGGAAAGGAATGGGCATTTCAGCCCCTAAACGTGATCTCCTGTTCGAGGGAATATTCTTTGCAAAATTCCGATCTGCACGAACTGTGTCAAAGTGCTTGACCAAAAATTTGTGGCAATCCTCGTCCGTCCCTTTGTTTAGAACTTCCTGGCCTTCTTTCTGCCCCTTCCGAATGGACTCTACCCGCTCGGATTCTTCAGGAGTCAACGGATTGTTCTTTTTGAAATCCTCACGATTCCGGAGACGTTCTGGATTTTCCTTGAGATCCATTTCCTCAATTGAACCACCCGCAGCTTGAAGAATGGACAACGCTTGTAGCAATTTGCTGTCAAATGGTTTTTCTTTCTTTGGACGAGGCATCTCTGTTACTTTGGCTTCCGCCTTCTCCAATAGATCCACCAACCGTCCAAGGAGTTCATCCCACTGCATGGAGTCCAATTGGGTTTGGAAAACACCATCAGCCGTTTCCGCTCGTTCCATGATTTGAGGCAATGCCCGATAGACCTTGTACAAAGACGCTGAGACACTTTCAAAATCGGAAGCAGCATTCAGGCCCTCAATCATCCCAATGAGCAAACAAACCAACATATGCGGTGTTTCCTCTGAGATGGATCGCATGGGTAAAGACATGGCGTACTCACCAGCAAGCCGGGTAACCAGACTCATGTCAATCGTCATTTGAACAATTCTTGCGTGTTCGAACCGCGACGTGAAAGCTCTGGTCTTCGGATCCATTGGATCCTCCCCGGTCAACCGACTGGTCCACCAAATGTTTTCCATCCGAACACGAAAACAAAGTTCCGGATCTTGGGCTTCTGCCGCCTTGCGGATTTCTTTCATACCCACGTCCACATAGTGGAAAAACTCTTCGGAAAAGGTAGGTATTTTAGGCATACTGGTCTCCCCTTGGTTAGCGTTCCAGCCCAAGGTACACCAAAATGGTGTGTAGGTCAATCTTTATTTCTGGAAAGTTTAAAACTGGTGCCGGATATCCAGTTGAAGCCAGTAGAGAATGGCATCTTTGGCCTGGGACCATTTGAGGATTTCAAGCATGGCACCGGTCACGTTCTTAGGAATGGGTAGTCGACTCAACTCATGATCCAACCCAATCTTTTGGATCGCGGACATCCCGTAATGATCCCAGCGGTAGATTTTGCCCTGGAATACAACGCACTCTTCCGCCCGAAAGATGGTCGTGTCGTCTTTGGCCAAGGCCTCGGACATCTCCGCCCAACTGGCTTCACCTGCAGCAACGATTGCTCCGGCCAATTCTTCTTTGGTGCGAAAGATATCATCGACCTGATAACGATAGGTGCAATAGCAGATGGCCTTTGCCATCTCTCGCGCCTTGGCCTTTCGTTCCTCTTCTTCTTGTTCCTCCCTGCTACGAAGGGCTTCGCTCAACAGATCGGACATTCTTAGCTCCTGTGCTTTTTAAGTAGGATTCCTTCACTAACGACGTCGTAAGAAATTTCTTGGAAGGATGGGTGATTCATCACCAACTCGACCTGCTTGACCCAACTTCCATCTTTGATTTCAATAGTGTAAATCTGATCGTCATTTGGGCCGGAAATAGTTTCAAACCAATGGTTAGCCTCCAATACTTCTTGGAGCAGTTTATCTCGGGTTTCAAAATCCATGTGATGCCCCAAGATTTTCACGAAAGGTCGTCCAGCTCCATCTAACATACTGGTGACCGTCCAATACTGACATCCCTGATGAAGCGGCACCATGGCTTTCAGAAGTTCCTGCATAACCTCATCCCAGCCACCACAGTACCGACCCCGACCAATAATTGTCTGATCTGGTTTTGATTCGAATTCCGATTTTGATTCTGGTATTCCTCCAAGCCTAAGGGCACAATCCAACTCCGTCTGTGCATCTGGTTCTTCTTCCTCTTCGATCTCTAACCAATCTTCCAGCCGATAAGGCGCCCAGTAAGGGTGAGGCCATTTCTTGTGACTGGACCCGTCACGACATCTCCACCGATTCCCATCCGGTTCCCAGTGGTAGGTTTGGATAATTGGCAATAGAGCTGTTTTTGGAGTCAGCCCTATCACAGTGTCAGTGGCCTCTGAGCCAATCGGCGGTTCACCTTTTTGGAATTGGAGATCATGTGGCCACATTCTTTGACGGGCTAGAGGACGTTGATCCAATAATTTAGCCGCTTCTTTAGCACTCTCAACTCTGTTGGGGGTCATGTCGATAGAAGAACGATGCAACTTGCTACCAAGATCCGAAACTCGTGCACTCAATTCGGTATCGTGTTCATGATCGTTGGTATCGACCCAAACAGGTTTTTTAACAATTTTCTTTCTTGGCATCTCTTACTTTCCTTTCTGGACAATTCGCGAACAAAGCCTCTTCAGCCAAACAAACCCTTCCAAAAGAAGGATGCCGGAGATCGAGACACACGAAAAACCAATCTTTCCTTTGGACAGGGGTTCGAGGAAGAAAAACTTTCTGACAAGTGAGACAGCGTTTTGGAATTCTTTTGGCCATTCCCTCCCTCACTGTTCGACATACTCAGCCGCCCATGGATTCGCTGCCGGAACAATATACTCGACAAACACTTGCCCTGAATTCATCGTCTGATCTGAGATGACTTCCAATTCGAATTTCGGATTCAGTTGAATCAAAAACCGGTCCGCGCCCTTGGGAATCCTCCAACGACCACCTGAATTGCTTTTGATGAAATCCTGAATGAAAGTTTCGTAGGCGCGAACCCGATGTGGACACAAGCCTTGTTCCAAAAGGTACATCACCTGGTTTTCAAGCATCTCCAGAGCGAGATAAAACTCAATAAGCATGGGAGCCTCCGAAATCAATCATCACCACACGGTTCTGCTTTGCTGTAATCATATTCCAACAAAACCTGGCCTGGTTTAAACGTTTCATCAAAAATGAGAACCACTGGACCACACCTCAAATACACCGCACTAAGTTGTAGATCCCCCTCCTCACCCTGCCCAAACTCAGGATATACACGTGCACGTTTGGGTGTGAGATGTTGATCAGAAAGAACTAAAGCTTGGGTTTCCAGCATCACCATTGCTCTCTCAAACACAGATTCCGCCATCCTGATCTCCACAAAGAAAAACCCATCTGGGTGTCACTTAGCCTTCGAGTCAAAACGACAGTGTTAGCCAAGTTGTTCACCCAGATGGGTCCGCCATGACAGGGTGAGGGGTGGTCCCTGACACGACTTGCACCAGATTGCCTAGTCTACCTGTTAGTATCCATTTTGGTGTGTGGTGTCAACCTTTATTTCTGGAAATGTCTTCTGCCGGATTCGGACGATTGTTCAACAGAGATACACAGGAGTCTTTTCCTACCGTGTGGACATCCCCGCAATAGGCCGAAAGTTCAAGGTCGCCACAGCCGAAAATTATTTTGGTGCCAAACCGAAAGTTGTCCAAATGCTGGTTCGATACCGCCATGAACGTCAGATATCCATCCAACAATCTGTTGAACATGGTTTTATCCAATGACAGCCGTACCTCCGAAAGACGGGGAGTAACGACCACCGATTGCAATCGTCCATTCTCGCTGACCACACCTACTTCAGCGCCTGGGTACACGTCATGTGGAGAATGCGCCCCGCGAATATCCTTGGCTTCGAAATAGCAAGCCCACACGCCCATCGTGATGATCCCTGTTTTCTGGACGTGGTCATACTCTTTAACGATCCCTTTTTCCATGGTCTCTCCCTGGGGTCATCCCCACAAGTTCAAGGTCCGCCGAAGAGTGGTTTCTCGAGCAATCCAAATTCGCTCGCGGCGCCTTTCCCCAGCCTTCTTAATTTCTTCCACAAGCTGGCCACTGTATTCGAGCAACTGTTGTGTAGGCGTGGCCGGTTTCAAACGATACGACACCACGTTGTCATCAATTCTGCACCGAAATCGAAGATCGATGATCGGCAAGAATTCGAAGGATACCTTTTCCTTCTGAGCCAATCTCTTCAGTTCCTCTGATAGAGATTCAACCCACATGGTCACTCCCATGAAATCAGAATGTTCCCTTCTTTATCTTGCTCCACATCAAACGAAAACGGGGGCTCTGTCAACAAATGAATGTCGTGATACATGTTCTGCAAAGCACGCCTGGCCCTGTGGTACTCGTTCAATTCCTTTTGCCAAGCTGCTTTTGATTTCCCTGTCTTGATCCCCCTTGTCTTGGCTGCTCGAAATGCCTTTTCCGTCGAATTCACCGTTTCTCGCAAAGTATCTGTTCGAACAACCAATACCTCTTCATCGTTCTCAGCTGCTGATCGAATCTTGCGAAGTACTTCACCCACGTATGGTTTTTGGGAAATCACTATTCCCCGGGCTTCTTCGGCCGTAATCATCCCTCGTCTTCCTCTCTAATCGATTCTGGAATCTCCAGTTCCCCAGTTTCCAAAAATCGCTGCAACACAGGAATCAAATCTACAACCTGTGCTTGGGTTAAATGCATCCGGCCGTGCCGCACATCGCGGTTGTTCATGTCAGCAGACACACCTATCCAAAGTGCGCGTTCATCCCCCAAGCTTGATTCCTGGATGGTGCACAGCTGCCCATATCGATCAGAGAATTTAGCAATCCGAAAACCACGATCTGTTTCTTCGAGTTTGAACTTCATTGAGACCCCCTTGGGTACCACGGACAATGAAAGTTCACCAAACTTTCCACAGTATCGTCCGGATTGCCCTTTGTGGTCTCCCCGGTGATAGTGCAGTGCCACACGCGGCATCCATGGTACTTCTGGAAAGAACAAGCCGCACACGAGCCCGGGTCTTCCACCGGCATCTCGCCTGGTACCGGCGCAGCATCGGACACATCCACTTCGGGGTTTTCGCACTCACTGGAACACATGTGGCAAAGGCTGACTGAACACAGACTCTGGGCTTTCTGCATGGCTTCTTTGTGGGTACTGGCCTCAACCGTCCCGAGATATTTAGAGCCTTCCACTTTGCCCCAACAATGGAATTTGATTTTCTTCTTTTTCATGGATTGCTCTCTAGCCACGAAAGCATGTAGCTGGTGACGAGGAATTGATATGCTTCCGCATACTCTGAATCAGCAACCATCTCAGACATAATGGGTCCATTTATTTCCGAACTGAGTGTGGCACTACAGCTGAGCTTGTTGTTCTTTTTCCACAAACGAGCCGTCTCATACAAGAACCCATGGAGAGATCGAACCAAAGAATCTCGAATATCCAAAACTGCCCATTTGCCAAAAGACATCTCGTTGTGGGCAATCGTGATCGTGTTCAAAGCTTTCAACAACGCAGCACGATTGTTGTTGGTAATGGCATCTTCGTAAAACGCCAAACAGGTAGTGATTTCCTGTGTCAAATCCGATTTGTCAGCTCCCGCGAATGCAGCCAAATATTTGATGAAAGTAGCCAAAGCCAAACGATGGGCTTTATCTGGGGTTTCAAAACGTTCGGCGAATAACGATTCAGGGGTATCTGCCATGACCAATCCTCTCTTGTGGGAGTTCATCACTCACCGTACACCATTTTGGTGTAGGTGTCAATTTATTTCTGGAAAGGATCAGGGTAGATTTACAATCATGTCATACATGCTTCGCCGGAAAGCAAGTGCATCAGGCCGAAAATGCCATTTGTAGGAATCGGAGCCCACTTCCAGATGTTTGCCATGGCAGGGATCCACACACCCACCAATGATCCGGCCATCTTCCACCCTGCGACTGGGTTCGTCATGCTTGCAGCCACACGTCGGGCAAAGTTCACCAGCTTGTCCTCCAGCCCTACGAAGTTCAATCACCTTGTTCGCATACACGATATCGATAGCGATGTCTTTCGTCATGGTTCCCCTCCGTGGTTATGTTTCCAGAAATCGGCCACGTGAGGAAAACTTGAGAAAGTTTTTCCAGAAAATGGAAAAAGGTTGGCAACTGGTTATTTCTGGAAAGAATTAGGAGAGGGAATTGCTTCTAGGCACGTGTGGCCGTAACTTCCATTTTGGCCCAGAAAACATTGTGGAACACCATCGTTGCATCGGCGTATTCTGAGCCATTGTCCACATCAATGATTTTGTCACTGGCGATCCTGAAAAGCCGTCGTGCACTACCCTCATTGGGATGATTGGCGATAAAGATCTTGTTGTCCGCTGCCAACAGTTCAGTGATGGTCATGTCGGGATCATTTACGTCGAGAGTCACGGTTACCTCGTCCATGTATCCTACCTCCTGCGATATGTATGTTGTTGAACTTCTTATAGAAAATGATAAATCAAAGGAGGCAAAGAGGCAAGAAAACTCTACTTCGAAGAGAAAGGAATGGTCATAGTCTCATAGATCACATCTGGTTTTTCTGCTTTGATTTGCTTGTGGCACACAGTCGGTTTGCGACCATCCAGATGAATTGTCATGTACCCAAGACCCGCTTGAACGAACAGGGCGGTTTTATCCAATTCCACCTCAATATGCCCCTGGGTCACTTCCAGACTCCCTTCATACCGACCACAACCCGAAGCCATCTGGTGCAAACGACAAAGCGCAGATTCCACCTGCATTTCCTCTTCAGGAGGACAAATACGCGCGGCCTTGACATCTTCCATGGCCTGATGAACGGCAGACGGAACATTCGGGTTGTCGTATCTGTCTTCTCGATCAGCCCCATCGTTGTCCATCCAACCTTCAGCACTCTCGAACGTGGTGTGGCCTCGCAACACTTCCATATGAGTCCGGCCCCTGGGCTTCGAAAATTCCAACATTTCTTCCGTGATTCGAACCGGCTTGGCTTCATCTATTGGCATCGGGACCATTTGACCTGGACGATGATTCCTGATTTCCATCGTGCAATTGAACTTGTCTCCCGGTTTCGGCATTGGGCCCAATTCCTCCGGCAGAAACCCTGATACCAACGTTCCACCCGGCACCATCCCCGGAACATGTTCGAGAGCCGACTGTTGCTGATCCTCGGTCATGTCTTCCCAATCCAACCGCATCGGTTTCAATTCCGCCATCACCCCTTCAGGGATGTATACAGACCCCTTGATCTCTCTCAACGACTGTTTGATTGACCCAACGAAATTTGCGTCTTTGGTTTTGGCAATGAAATTTGCAACCTGTTCTTTGGTCAAAACCGGAGGCGCATTCTCGTCTGCGGTCGAGGCAATTAATTCGTCCCAGGCTTCTGGAGTCATCTCTTCGTATGTCGGTCGTGCTTCCATGGCATCAGACAACGCTTTGTTCATTTCATCCATGAACTCTTGACGTTCCCTTGCTCCCAGTTCATCCCATACCGTGTGTTGATAGAGTGATTTTGCTTTCGTCATACCCTCTGTTGCGGCTCGTTCTTGCATGATTGTTTGGGCAGCAGAAATTACCTGTTTTTCTCGAAGAGACGATTTATCCTCTTTCGACAACTTGGCGCCACCAACGCCATACGACAAATCCCGTGCAACCATCTTTCCAAATGATCGATTACCGATCTCCATGGCCCGTTCTTTGGCATCAGCTGGTATCTGTCGAATCTTTTCAAAAGGACGTGCAACACTCTGGCGCCAATGGAACATGACTTCGAATGCACGCTCAGTATCCCCTGCGGTCCATGCCTGCCTGGCCTCGTTGAATGCCTCTGTGTAACCTTCCAGGCTCAACCGATCCTGGATGATGTTTTCCATATGGACGCACTTGTGCCCACCGATAGAACCGCGGCAATCCATGCTGTGTTCATCCGCGTATTGGCCTTTCGCACCCAACCAAATGTGTCCCGGCGTGATGAAGATATTCACGAAGCGCATTCCCAGAAAAACATTGTCCAGGGGTTGTTCCACCTTCGCACGCTTCAACACAATGTTGATCGCCGTTTGGATGGACCATAATTCCTGGTCTTCGAGACATGCAACCCAACCCAATGCCATTCGATCAGCCGTGTAGTTATCCAGCCGTTTAGCAAAGCTACGAGTTCCAGTCCGGATCGTGAAAACATGATTCTCCGGAAAAACGTCAAAATGCTTGGCCACCAACTTTCGGAATTCTTCATCATCAGCTTCGCACCAAGCACCTTCTTCTTCTCTGAGAAATCGAGACTTATCCTGTTCTTCCCACCATCCTTTCCCTTTTTTACATAACCCGGGGATTGTGAATCCAACCATCCCCGCATCAGGTTTGGCATCAACACCCAACAGTTGGCAACCATATTCCAAATGCAACTTCAGTTTTCGGTTGGAACAAAAGAGATCACACAACCGATTCAACAATCCTTGCGGATCTTCATCATCAAAAGTCTCCGCGTTCATTCGGGCTTCTGCAGCCCCATCCTTTCGCCCGTCACTATACCCATCCGCATACCCATCCTGCAGACCGGTTCCATGCCCATCCTCAAAGCCTTCGGTGAATCCATCCTGGAAATGAGCATTCAACTCGTCGGCTTTTGCCGACTTACACCCACAATTCCCATCGCAGCCACCCGCTTGCTGAGGGGTACTGAGATTCGTTTGCTCTGGCCCTGAGGGTGCCCTGTGACCATCAGCCTTGCCTTGGTCTACCAACTGCTTGTGAATCTCTCTGAGAGCCTGGCTTTCGGTCACAGACATACTTCGAGCACCGGTCGTTCCAGGATAGCCCATGGGGTCACCAGTGCATTTCATCCCGGTGGCCTTGCAAAAAGGCAATACCTTGCCCGACGGCCCTTGGCAGGTCTGTACGTACTTGCACAGCTGTTCTCCGGCCTCCTTCTCCACCCCTGGACACTTTGGAAGATCACGCCTGCGGACGGAACTTGGTCTTGATTTCGACATTGGACATCCTTGGTTCGGGTCAATGGTTTGGGTTAAATAATGCCACACCAAAATGCTGTGTCAAGGTAGGGTTCAGTCGATGAAGGTTTTGTGCTTTTCCAGATTGGAGTTTCGCTCGTTTTCCCATTGGGCTGAGGTCATGACCTTGATGGTCCACCCGGCGATTTCGTATCCGTTGGGCTCCTTCATCGGTGGACAGGGATAGGCATGATAGCCCAGACGCCGGACGTACCATTGGTAGTGACACAGGTCCGAGGGGATCCCCGGCAGGTAAATGTTATCATCCCCGCGCTCGAGAGCACCCAAAGCCACGTACAGAATCTGGAGACCATTTTGGGTGATCGGCGGAACCTGAAAAAAAGCTGTGTAGCCCCGATCCGGCTCCTTTCGAAGATAGGCCTTTCCGATCCCCTCCATGTTCGGCGCACAGGCCACCGGTGGAAAATTCAAGTAGGTGACACCACACGTGAGTGCCATGTCGCGCCACTTCAACACGTCGGATTGATCCATCAGATTGGATTCAATCGTCCTCACTTCGTTCACTTGCTTCATCCTTGGTTCACTCCTTTTTCGCTGCATTGAGGGAATGGATCATTTGGGTTACTTTCCCTATGATTACTTCCCTCTGAGCCGGAGATTGGGGTTTGGGTAACACAAAATATTTAAAAGTTTGATCTTCGAAAACACCATCCCCAGGAAAATGAAAAATCAAAGCCTGTGTCCGCCGATGCCAACCTTGATACTCCAACTGAACATCCGCTCTTTCCGCAACTGGATAAAGTGCTTCCCAGATGAAATCAAGCTCTTTCCAGTACTCGTAATGCTTGAAGCCTGGCTGACTCAGCTGATTTGCTTCGTACCACGACCTTGGCCGATTCGTGCGGTGGTTCCAGCTCCCGAATTTGAGGTATCGGCATGCGGTAGGATTTGCATTCCTACGCGACACACTTTGGAGGGAGCCATCCTTTCCGTAACGCCTGATCTCGATCGCTCCTTCAGAGGATAGTTGGCAGGCAACCATCAAGAGACTCCATTCCTTCTGGTGCCAGTAGGTGTCGGATCGTTGTTCTTTCTCTCCTACCGTAGCCAAGGCGTCGCCCATGTTCCCACCACATCGAGCAATCTGAACCCATTCGGCAAGACGTGCGTCGTTGTACTCCAAATAAAACCAGAAAGCGCCCATCACAAATCCTCCAATGAATCTTTGCGGTCAAGCGGATCCGGCCGAGAAAAATCAAAATCCATCAAAACTTGGCCAAAATTCAGCTTCTCTTCCACCACCAAGGTAATGGGGCCTACCTCAGTCTGGACTTGTGACACCAGGTAATCCTTTTTGACATTGACCCCCAACGGAATGAAACTCCGGCTCAAAGCTCGGAGTGAATCTGTATTCATCATGGCCTTCACGGGAGCATGGCCCACACGATCGTAAATAAACATGGCCTGTTCACGAAGTGAATCCATAATGAACTCGCCATAGAAATCGGACATTGGTTGCTCCTTTTTTGGGAATCTACTCACAGATAATACCGGCTGGCCGAACGGGTTGTTCTTTGATTTCCCGATTTGGCATCCAAGCTACGCATTGGTGACATGAGACCTGCTTAATGCAAAATGGTGTGTCTCCCGTCAAGGTGTTTATCGACACCTCGGTCAGACACTCGACGCCGGTTGGCTCAACTTCCCACCCAACACAAGACTTTCTGGAACCATGGATGGCCAGGATCCCCAAACTGAGAATCATCACGATGATGATCGCAACCAGGACCCCGTCCACCATGCCCACCTTGGGATTGTGATTGGATCTCATGACTCTGGGTCTTAAACGCCACATGACTTGTTCCTGACTCCATCCCCAAGTTCTTTCCAGAAATAAAAATCGAATTCAAACGTCGAGGCCTACCCCTTCCATGGCCAACGACCAGCACAACAAGTTTTCATCCGGATAAGTGACCGACCCATCTTCGGCATCTGCCACCCATTCATCGCCGTCCCACCATGCCCTCACCAGATACAACGCGTCTTCGTATTTCATCGCATCCAGACACTGACCCTCGAAGAAAACGCACAGCAACATAATCGAGTCATCTCGAGGTGGCTCATGGTACCGAAACCGGATCCCACCCTCCGGCAATCCGGCGTACTCTTCACCCGGTGGGCCATACCGAGTGACATCCCGCATGAAGTCTTGGATTGCCCCTCTCAGACAAATGGCAGTTGGCATGTTCAAAGCCTTTCCAGAAATATACGTGAGAGAACCCATCACATCTTTCACGCTCTGGAAGACCTTTTGCCAAGAATATGCCTGCTGAACGTTCGTCTTGGTATGCTGGAACACCAATTTCTGGATATCGGCTTCCCACCGGACTGACCATGGAAAGCCCCCATCACCCAACATGTACTTTCGGCCTCTCGCCCAATACCGGGGAGCCTCTTCTTTCGGTTGCGGGGGCTCGCCATAGAGACCCACATCCGCTCGGAAGGTGTTCAGCGCATTGAGAATCTTGGCCCGGCGATCTTGGGTGTTCCGAATCCATTTCGGCGCCCACGTTTCGGCATAAACTTCAGCGTATTCCATGATAGATTCCGGGCGCCAGCCCTGCCGGGACCATTGACCCGTTGACCCACGGACAACCAAATAGACCCATTGATCGTCCGGATCCCAATAGAGTTCCAGGTAAAACGGTTTTTTGATTTCCAGATACAGCACTTTGTTTTTCCAGAAAGAGTGAGACATCCCACACCATGTCCTTTCATTGTTTTTTGATAAGTTGGAGTACCGATCCGTTGCCGTCCAGAGACCCAAGCTTTTTCATCAATTCGGGAGTCGCAGCGTCCACAGCATCCCGCGCCTTGGATAGCCCCCGTTCAGCCTTCAACATCATCCGTTTGAGCTTGCGAAGTTCCTCTTTGATCCGCTCAGGGCCCGCGTAGGCCTCGACCTTAGACAAACCCGCAGACACCAGCTGATTGGCTTTTGCTACCGCTTTGCGGTACTCCACAGCCGTTTCCCCGTGCTCATGTCGCCAACCGGCAACGGCAATTTCCATTTCTTCAAGAATCAGGATTTTTTTCTGCAGATCTCGAGCTGAGCCCATCGCGCACCTCCTAGGTAAACTCTGGTTCTGTCTTCCCAAGAGCAAAGACCAAACAAGGTTCCCTGGATTCTGCCTGAGCCCGGGATCCTGCCCGTCTCCGCTCAGCATACGCTTTGACCCTACTGATGACCTTCTCGATTCCTTCCGCCTCGTAAAGAGGACGCCTGGCCTTGAGAGCCGTCAATCGTTCGAGCAATTCTTGGAGGTAAGAAGACGCAGCCTCCGGGGAGTCCTCTTCCATGACGAATTCGATTTGGTGATCGAAATGGATCTTTTCGGCAATCTCAGCCGCCCGATTAACCCCGCGGACTTCCGCTTCACGCCCCTTGGAATTCCCCTCGGTCAATTGGGCCACATCCGCGGCAAACAAGGTCTCGTACTTGAACCGCAAAACTTCAATGAAAACTTCGTTCAACGTCACAGCTACTTCCTTCCTTCAGTTTCCAGATTCATCGTCTTTGATTTCTCGAACAAACCGCTTTGCCAGTGCCTTGGTCTCGAATGGACCGAAAATGTCATCGTCTTGAATTTCGCCATTGTTGAAGCGCCAAAAGGCAACCAACCGATCCGAAAACGAGACATACCAACCCTTGAATGGGCCCGTCTTGAGATGCACAAACTCAAAACTATCCATGATTCCCCTCTCCCTCGGTTTTATCTTCAAAACCCAAAAGATAATCTGCACTTGTACACAAGACAGAACACAACACATACAACTTGTTCACACCTGCAACTTCGCACCCACGCTCATAGGCACTAATTTGCCTGGAAGAGATCTTGCTCTGATACCCTAGGTCCTCTTGAGTCATCGCACGTGCGAGACGAGTTTCTTTCAGACGACGACCAAACGCTTTTGCATCAAATGCTGTCATGATTCCTCTCAGTTGAATGGGTATATAAATGGGGGCCGAAGCCCCCGGACATTCTCAAGCTGCTGTTACCAACCCTCGTCGCCTTCCCAACCATGTGGACATTGGCCTTCCGCTTGTGCTCTTTTCAGGAATTGTTCAGCTCGTTCCACCGTCTTGAACGAAATGTACTGATTGGTGTACCCATAGACATCCCCATCATCGGCGTACGCAACCACGATGTACTCATCGCATTGACGAAAGAACACCCGATCCTCACCAATCGTGAAAACCTGGCTGTCCCCGTTGGAATCGAACATGATCCCCTGGACATCCTCTTCCTTTTGAGTGTTGTGAAAGTGATTCTCGAGAACGATTCTTTTGGACTTTGACATGGTTTTTCTCCCCTTGCGTTATCTACTACTCAATATAGCAGACTGGAAGAATATGTCAAGAAGGATTCTTCTAGTTTTTGTATTTTTATTTCTGGAAAGATTATTCGATGGGTAGGGGACGTGGGGAGTACTGATTCAAACTCGCGGCATCCTTCTCAGCCTCAGCCTGATCGGAATACAGATTGGCTTGCGTCTCGGACAGCTTGGGCTCAATGGGTGGGCCGTTCACCAGTGGGACCGGGCCGTCGACGTTCATCCCAGCGTAATACTTGCCCACCCGGGTATTCCAGATATACCAGGGCTCACGGGGGCCATCAAATCGACGAACAACCCAAATCGGATTGGATTGTCTTTTCCGAAATTCAACTTCAAGTTTGGCCAGAGTCTTCCGCTCTCGAAGGAAATCCACACGTCGTGACCTGTAGGCCTCCCACCAAGTTCTGCATTCTGCAAGTGCATCATGAAGCGATCCGGTAGCTTGTCTTTCCCGCATCGTTGCGTAGGACTCAGCAGCACCCAAATACCGTTTGTAGGCAGCATCTTTCCAACAGCGAGCCGCGAGTGTCACCTTTTGTTGAGCCTTCAATTCAGCATGCAACGCGGTAAGCGTCTTCTCTAATCCAGCCTCCTCCAACTCCTTTTTCATGTGTTGAGGTCCTTTGAACAGCTTGGGACCTTCATTCGGATTGGCCTGCACCAATTCTAGGCTTGCAACGGTCTGAACTGTGCTCACCATCTCATTGTCCCAGTTTGTCCAATGCAACACCGCGATAGGGCGACCCTCGTCGTCATGATCCAAGCTGCTGACCACCATGTTTTTGAATGGTTCAACCGCTCCTTTCTGCCGAACGATATCACCAACCTTGAATTTGTGCGGCATCCTTCACCCCTCATCAATCCAGAACGTATAGTCCCGATCCGATGTCTTGCAACCCACATCCATGATACTCGGATCCTCACCACGGATTGCTTCGCGCCGAATGGCCATCACCGATTCACGGGTTCGAATTTCACTTTGCGCTTTCGTGATGTCATCGTAGACACCCCCAATCATAGTTCCATGCCAGGGCTCACCATGATTACGCCACTTGATGGTATACATTTGCACTACCTTTCTCCCGCCCCCTTATTGAATGTATTCCATTGGAATACCCGTATCTGGATCCGCCTGTACCACGGCCGGACCGATCTTGAACAATGCCGCATCCGTAGCGGCTTCTTTCCACCCCTCTAACCACTTCTTTGTCTTTCGGACGTAGTATTGACCGTTCAACCGATACCACACCCGCGCCAGGTTCACCTTTTCCTTCGGTGGTCCATTGTGGATATTCAACAGGGCCGTGGCCAATGTCTTTGTCGGGAATTTCGCGAGGAATCGAATGTGGGGATAATCTGGATGTCCGTGGGTCCGAATGCACCATTGCCGATCGTAGCGTTCCACCTTGAACTCAATCATGGATCAAGCCTCCTACTAGATAGAATCGGGATCGGTGTTCCAGACTTAATACCCACTGTGCTTTATTTGTCCAGAAATAAATGTACTACTCCAACCACACTGTGACCTGATGAGCGGTCGTATCCTTTCCCCATTGCCGGATAGTCGCTCGCATATCCGCATGGTGGTGTTCCAGCCGCCGAACTTCCTGTCTCGCGATTCGAAGACTGGAGGTAATCAACATGATTTCCACAACCCCTGCAGCGTGCCATATTCGTTTGACCTCGTAGACCATGGCCTACCCATCTACCAAGAGATTCCACAAAATCTGGAATGCAGTCGCAGCCACGAGCGGAACTTGTGCGTTGCCAGTGGCTTTAACTCGGTCCATGACGGGGGTAGACCCATCATCCATTCGCGCAAAATCAGGTGGATGTTTCCAAGGCCCAAACGTCCCTCGATACTCTCTCCCCGATTGTCCGGATGAGTCGTCCAGTTTGACGCCCGCGGGGTCGGCAACCATTTCTGGAGGCGCCGGTGGCTCGGCCACTTCGCCATCGAGGGAGCGAATTCGTTCCCAGCTGTTGTGGGGGTCGGAAGAAATTTCGGTCGGTCCACAGGTGGGGTGGACTTCGAGGTTTGCTTGCTTGGCAAGGATCCAGAGTCGGTTGCGCTTGTGGGGTGCGCCGACATGCCAAGCTCCCAGCACGCACCACACCGCATCGTACCCCATAGAGTCAAGCCGCTGGAGAATTTGATCGAGCCCACGCCGACGCAAAAGCGGACTGTTTTCCGCGAACATAAACGGAGCTTGTACTTGATCAACAACACGAAGCATTTCGAAAACAAGGCCCGAACGTGCGCCGGCCAATCCCGCACCTTGACCTGCTGCGCTAATATCCTGGCAGGGGAATCCTCCGGATACCACATCAACGCGACCTCTCCAGGGTCGGGCGTTGAACGTTTGTATGTTGTCCCAAATCGGGAACCGGGGAAGATAACCGTCCCGTTGCCGTTGGAGAAGGATCCTACGGCAGAATCGATCATTCTCGACAGCGCAGATGGGGGTGCATCCGACGAGTCCGGTTCCCAGCATTCCACCTCCGACCCCTGCAAATAGACATAGCTCATTGAGAGTACCCATGGCCTTTCACTCGTCTTTGAGATAGATGTTCCGGGTTTTGATGATCCGCTGAATCAACTCATCCATCTTGTCAGCGTGATCCACCAACCATTCAGCCCAACCGAGCAAAGAATCCCGGTGAAAGTCCGGCATATCTTCGAGCTGATAGACCACAGCTGCTGTTAAACCCGATTTAGGATCCTTGTACTCCAATTCAGGTGCACCACCTTCCGCATTGTACGTCTTGGTCAACACCTCCTTTATCAGAGGCTCAGGGGTCTTTGTGGCCTGGCCTCTCTCCAGCTGGTAGTTGTCCCAGCACTCCGGAGAACAAAACGACATGTAATCCCCAGGATTGCCGTACATCTTGACCGAATCCTGAGGGTGCTTCCCACACTGAAAGCACACCCGGTCAGGTTGGAAGTCTCCCAGCTTGGTAGGCATCCCACCCGCAGGTTTCATGTCAAAGGACGCAGGGACTGTGGTGTTCTTCTCCTCACACTCGGGGCTGCAATATACCCCATCTCCATCCTCAGAGTAGAAGTGCAACCCACAACGCTTGCAAGAATGCTTCACAGGCATCTGGACTCTCCTAAATTGGTTTGATGAGATCTTAATACGGTTGGTGGGCTATTTGTCCAGAAATAAAATCAGGGAACGGCCGGACCGGGGATCCGGATGATCATGTAATGAGACCCGAGCACATTCAGGGCTTGGTGTACCGCAGGATCGGCTTTGGTCAACCGCTCAGCCGAGTAGGCGCCACGATGAACATTACCATCCGGATCGAAGAAAACCACCCCAACAACACCCGCCTCTTCCGCAACATGGCCAACAGTCATCAGCGGTCCTTCATCATCCAGAAATACCAGATCGCCTGGTTCAAGGCCTCTCGCCTCCGGTTGCACGTCTTGCATCATTGTTCCCCTTCCTCGTTTTCAGCCACGACCAAGGCCCCATGGCAATCCGAAAGTTTGTCATGCTTTTCCCGTACCCGCCTACGGGCCTTGTCACACTTGGTACGCAAAGACAAAGCTTCTTTGCGAAGCCGTTTGACGTTCTTTTTCAAAACACTCCGATTCGGACCCTTCACCTTGCCGATCGCTGTCCGATAGGCCAAGGCTGCTTCCTGATACGCCTGGCAAAGAGCAGCATGGGCCAACTCAGCCTCATCCGCCGATCTTTGCGCATTCTTCCAATTCCGGCGTAACCGCTCAATCCCTGGATTCGTCTTCGGCACTGCTTCCCTCCAATTCTCTCTAAGAAATCAAACCACTTATATCAACGCCGAACTATCTTTTGCCCAGCATATCAACAAACAGTCTGGCAACGGCCAGTTGTTGCCATCAAGAGTCCGCCAAACCTCATGCTCGGGATCCCAATAAACAGAAGCAACAGACAGATTCTCTCGATAAAGACCAGCATCCAGGTCCATCCAATCCGCCACAATGAACATACCAAGGATGGTCTGACCAGGGTTACGCGGTGGATCCTCATAGTAGAAAACTAGATCGCCCGTAAGCTTGGTTATGGGTGGTTGAAGAGGTGGGGCGCCATGCTTTCGAATGTCCGCAATGAAGTCTTCCAGACCCGATCGCAGACCCTCAGGATCCAGAAAATTGCTGATTCGATGGCCGTGCTTGTCCCTGCCTTCAATGATACGAGACAGAGCATGATCCAACCCCACCTGTGCAGTCTCAGGAGTCATGTTATAGATCCACTTGATCTTACCATCATGCCATTCTGTGATAGATAACACTCGGCTCACATGTACCCAAGTCAGCACAACCCCGCTCTTATAAGTTCCCGAAATGGTCCAATACAGAATCCGTTGATTCCAATAAGTCAAAGGCATAACAACTACTCTTTCCAGAAAGTTGACATGACTTCAGCCTTCTGATGTTTCAAATCCTGCAAACCATCCACATGGAACTTGCCTTTCGGGTGGGTCTCGATGTGGTGCACGGCCAGTTGGATGTAGTTGTTCAGCACATCCAACCATTCATGCTCGCGCACAATCCATTCGGCCAGCTTCTTTGGATCCAACCCCTGCAAGAAATCTATCCCCAACAAGGTCCGCTTGTCAGTCAGGAAGCTGTGCACGGCTTGCAGCAAGGCCGGTGGCAGCGTCTTGAAGACCTGATCCCCGGTGGTGAACCGTTCGTCCTCAGTCATGCTGAGAAAGCGCTCGGATGGCGTCTTAGACATGGTTTATCCTTTCCAGAAATGAAAATGGGCATCCTTACTCTTTACGTATCCAGAAATAAAAGTCTAGGCAAAAGATGCATCATTCGACGCCCAGCAAACCAGCGAACAGTCGGGTAGAGATCGACTCACATTGAGAAGGCACCACTTTTCCTCATGCTCATCCCACCGCATTTCGGCAATATAGAGATTCGCTCGGTAGGTATCCTCATCGAGAAACAACCAATCACGCGAGATGAAGACTCCAAGCAAACTCTGGAACGGCAATTTGGGTGGTTCGTCATACCGAAACAACAAAGTGCCGTGACGGGCCTTCTTTGGCTCTCTGGTCTTGGGTGGGCCATAGATCCTGATTTCGTCTCGAAAGCGCTCCAATCCATCCCTGACTGCAGCCAAAGACTCGGCCCTGATGATGGTTTCCAACTGAGTCCATCCCCCGGTAGGCAACCACGCCATGACCTCTGACACACTGGCTTGGATCGCCTCCGGAGATGCACGCCGAGTCCAACGCTCCAAACCACCCCAGGTCTCTGTGATCTCCAACTGCCGCTTGTGTGGTAGCCATTCAACCCTGGTCTCGGTTCCTTCCGGATCCCGATAAATCCGATAGGTGATCCGAACATCCCAACGTGATTCAACTTCATCAGGTCTCGTAATTTTGGCCATGGTAGACACCCTTTCCAGAAATAAACAGGTTCAGAAGTCAGACATCCAGGTCCTGAACCCAGATTGGACACCAGCAGATCAATTGGCAGTCGGCCGCGGACGCTGACGGTATACCTTCCTGGATCCATCGGTTCGCCTCACTGTCCCACCGGACCCGAGCAAGCAACAGATTCTCACGGACGTTTTCCCAGGAGGTCAAATCGACCTCATCCATGACCAGGAACACACCTATGATCTGACCCCACACTTCTTTAGGGGGCTCCGCATAGGTGAATTCCAGATTGGCCATGGTAGGCTTGGCTGAGTCAACCATCGGCGCCCCATGCTTTTTGATATCCGCATGAAACTTGTACAGAGCCTTCTCAACCCCCCGCATATGCCGCCCAATCACCGATCCGGTATTGGTCATAGTCAGCTGAACCATGGCCCCCGGAACACCTGCTTGGATAAACTCTGGGGTGAACGCGATCACCCCTTCCAAGAACCCATCTTTCCGGCCTACCACGTTCACTACACGTTCCTCAGGAGACCAGTAGACATTGACCCCTGTGTTCTCTGTGGTTGGCTTATAAGTCAGATACTCAATCCGATTCGTCCAATACGAAACCACCATCGTTGAACCTCCTATTCCAGATATTGTGACCAGTGGTGCTTACAATGGTAAAAACACTTTGATTTCTCTGCAAAATCCCGAGAATGACACTGCTCGACCTGGATGCAATTCGCTTGCCCCTGACAGAAGCTGTTGGTATTCCCACACGTCCCCAAAGACACCAGGTAGCAAAGCAGCGCAAAAGCTCCGAGAAGCCCCAGAATTCTGAGAAACGGTGCTACCCAGCTTTTCCAGAAATCACTCATAGAAATACCCCTGGTCGGCATAGATTGCCAGCAAAAGGAGTAGGCCCCAGATGCCCAACAGCACCATGATCACGATGAAGGCCCGAAGGCCACCCGGTTTCCAGAAATTAGACATCAAATCCTCACACACGGACACCCACAGTTCGACACGGAATCACAACTTTTCGACCCAAAATGGTATTTTTGCGGTTCTATTTCTGGAAAGATAACGGCTCCTAATTGGGTCCGAAATACACCCAAACGAAGGCTGCGAATGCCCCTATCTCCAGTGCAACAACGATTGACCCCATGATGCGTTGACCCAATAGGCATAGGCCCATGTAGCGGAAGTGGATGGTGAATGACACAGCGTTTGACACCGGCCACAACCAGATATGATAGGCAGCCTGGTAGATGGCTTTCTTGATGATCTGAGATAGGGTCAAAGCAAGACCTAGGTCGTACTCGACGAGAATCTGTTTTGAGAGTTGGGGTAAGCTGTAGAATGACCCAATACCTACGTAGAGTATGACGATTGCTATCCAGTCCATGTCTTGTTCTATCCTCTCCTGAACACCATTCTTGGTTTTGGTGTCGGTTCTTCTACTTCTGGTATGTATCCATCTGGGGATACTGTCTTCGAATCTATTTTTTTGATTCCGTTTGGGGTTTCGATTTCCCGGTTTTCTGGAATCTCTTCCACATCGATGTACTCAATCTCGCCTTTCTCACATTCCGATTCACAGGCTGGACAGACGTTCACCAGGGCTCTCGACCACGCCTTGTCTTTGGCTTCCTGGGGGTTTCTGGCTTCCACTGTCCCAAGGAATTTGAATGCCGTTACATGCCCAATGCACGCATATCTCTTCAATTTCGTATCGCTCATGTCCGACCCTTTCGGGTACTGCTCACTTCGGTTTGAATTTTTGAAAATGTCTAGCACCAACAGGCCACCGCGATGTACGGCATGAATAGGCCCATGGTCACTAAACTGACACTTGTCTTGACCCTCAACTTCGCCCATCGATCTTCAGGTTCGGCCCGGTTGCTCAGCAACCAATGGAACTGTCGTCCGATAGACAGGGTCCACCCCACCAACGCGCAAACGAAATCCACGAATCCCCAAGACTCTTCCTGATACTCCCATTCCACGGCTATTGATACGGCGTGCACCATACCAGTGAACAGGTACAAGCCAAAAGCCACAAACACAGGTTCCAGAGACATGACGGACTCCCATGAATTGAAAAATGCCCCGGATGAACATACAGACTGTGCCGACCTAAGGTTCCACAGTCCATAGGACGATTACCCGGTTCCAAGGTTCATCCGGGGCGCCAAACGAGACCCCAGCCAGGAGTCATCAAACGGCCGCGCTCCCAAACGTCCATTCAATGACTCTGTCTTCCTACCTGAGGCCTCAACCACTGGCCCAGCTTTGGATAACCAGGCGGAGGATCGATGGTCAGTCTGACACCTGGTTAACCCTCTTTGGCCAGCGGCCATCACTTGTTCGACCACGACTCTGCGTTGGCAACCGCCATGGTCAGCACTTCTTTCGGGTCCATCTTGGCTCTTTCAAGACCCTGCCAAATACCTTTGATATGTTCCTGCAAGTCCAGCTCCGCACAGACACCATCACAAAACTTTTTGCCGAACAGACGCACCTTGCACTCACCGACCGACATTCCGCACTTGTCGCATTTCTCGCCCATGAGTCTCGCTCCTTCCGCACGCCTCAACCCAAAGGGTTTCGTGCTTTTGCTTTTTCTGGAATCGTACCATCATCCCATCGTCGAGCAAACGCAGGGCTTGGTATGCTGCTGTCTCATAGTGAGACGAAAACAGGTCTCTGACCTCTTTTGTGCTGTGATTTAGCGCTTTGACTGTCCAATAACTCACGCGAAACACCCATCTCCGCTTGCGGCTTGGCATCTATGCCTTGTATTCCTTTTTGCAAGTCCGGCAGAATTTGAACAACTGCCCACCGGCCGAACTGTCAGCCAAATCCCTTTGACTGGTCGAACAGGAGCAGTACAGACCATCTTTGCCCGTCGAACCCACCGGCGCCCCAGCCATCTTCATATTAGGTGGACCGTTGGGTTGTGGTTGTTGGCTCGGTTGCGGATGTCCAAACCACGCAGGCATTGAGAAAAACGTCAACTGATGCAAAGGCTCCACCTTGTCCGGACTCACCACCCCATTGAGCAATCTCCATAATCGGGCCGCAACATCCCATTCATACATCCCACCTGTCTCAAGTACATTGACAGCTTGATGTAACACCCCCTTCATGCACCGTAACTCATCCAGATACGCAACATCAGACATCAAACATGTCTGGACAGACAGTTGGGCTTCCTTTTGATTGTGAGCCGGATTTATGGGTCCAGAAAACGATATCCGCCGACCCTGCCAATACTTTTGGGTATTGACGGCCCCGTGAGGCGCCCACTGTTGGCTCTTGTCATCGTAACGGTACACTTGCTGGGCCGATTCCAAGAACACTCGTCGATCATGCTGCGGTATCATATGAGCCAACACCCACGAATTCGTTGCCATGCAACATGCACCCGATATGATTTTGATGTGGTGCTTTTGTCCATGGGATCTATCCATTAATCGATTCAGACCCGCACTCCAAATACCCACAAGGGTCCAATGATCTTGGTAGGAGTCATAGACGTAGGCTCGGTCCCGCCTCTTGCCGCTGAGAAGAAATCCAGGCCGACCATGCAACGGCCGCAACGTCCGTAAAGCTGCCTGACTCTTGAATTCAAGACAACCATTCACAGGGAACCCCCTATCTGTACTCTTTCTTGCAAGTTTGACAGTACTTGAACGGCTTTCCACCTGCCATATTATCGACCAATTTTCGTTTAGCAGACGAACATTGGCAGAACATCTGATCTTTCTCGGTGCTGATCGCCTTTACTACCGTGTGTGGATCCACGGTACCTTCACCAAGGGCCACACTCAGACCATCAACAGAAGTGATCCGTTGACCTGGATTGGCTGGGGCCTTCGGTGGGGTGAACCCACCTTGCATTGCCGCCCGCGTTTTTGTTGAAGACAAATGCACATCTACTGCCCTAGAGAACGGCTGCAGATAATCCGGTGGATTCCTCACTTTACCAGGGGCATCTACCCGCCACATTGTACCTTCCCATTTGTAAGTCATTCCTCCATTAGCTCTGACCCAAGCCATGAGTCCTATGTCGGATCCACCATTCAACGCCAACAATTCCAAAGGTGTCCCCACAAACACAGAACCGAGAGAAGCAACCCCGAGCGTTGGAATTTTGGTTTTATCTGCTGAGACAATACTGTGTGGGTGATAGATATTCACATGTTTGAGGTATGGAAAAGATTCTCGAGTAGTTCTTTCCCAACAATTTTTGGGTTCATTGTACTTATACCAACTTCGTACAGATTCTACATAGACCGTATCACTATCCCAGGCCACTTTTGACTTCATCTGGTTCAGACTAGACAATACTGTTCGAGTACCAAAACACAAATGAGGCAGATCCACAGGCGCATGTTTTTCATAATATTCAAATCTACCTGAACTTGTCCCGGCTACACCGCGCCAATCAGTGGTCATAGCATCAAACACATAAAATTCACGGCGCGGTAACCTGTGATGATCAACCCCATAAATAAATCCAGCACGGCCATGAACCGGAACAATTTCCGCCAATTCGTCTCGACTATCAACAATGATGGTTCCATAGGCCATGGTGCACTCCTATTTGAACTCTTTCTTGCAGGTCTGACAAACCCGAAATGTCTTACCACCCGCAACGTTCTCAACAAGCTTTCTTTTGGATGATGGACACTCGCAATAGAGACTCTTCGATTGACAGGAACACGAATCCTTGTTGCAGGCACCCCCACACTTGCAGGTTGATTCCCTGGGTTTAATGCCAACTTGAGAATGAGAGCAAGACCCCGAATTTGAACATCCCTGAGACTGGCCCCAAATCGATCTAGATGCTACCAATGACGATGCGTACAACTTCTCAGCAACACTACCCACCGGGCAATCTTTGATCGTGCTAGACATTTTACAACACACCCATGTGTGATTCTTTTCAGCCCATTCGTAATCCAAACCCTGGCGTACCGCCGTTGCCCTCATACCCTTTCGCCCTGGGATAAAATACAATTCAGCCCCGGTTCCCACAATCATGTGATCTGTGTCTTGCACACATTGAATCCGCTCTGAACCCATGGCTGTGACTTCTGGCATAGCGGCCCTTACAGGTCTCTTGTGTAGGTAAGAATCAAACCATGCCCCTACCGCTCTCCAAACACCATGACCAGGATCAAACTCGTAAACTTCCCGAACAGATTCAACGGAAGCCAACCGGGGCCCATGCTGATCCACCTTCGCAAGAAAATTGAGATCTGGAACAATGAAACGCGCGTACATCTCGACCTGTACACCGAAAGGTGCATAACTGCCACTGAGACGATTCGAATTTGGGCCCCTGCCGATCAATCCTATCCACTTGTTATCTACAGCTGAGTAGCCATAGACTGCCTGCAAACCATTCTCATCGACGATGTGTGCAATCCGACCATGCAATGGGCGAACATGCAGTAAAAACCGGGAATCATCAAATTGCATCAATCCGTGAGTCATGACCCGCCCCCTTATCCATCCGAGGTAGGCGCTTCCACCAACACGGCTTCGATCATGTCCGCCACTTTCGGCCAACTGTGGTGATCGGAAAGCTCGATTTCCAAGTCGGCCAGCTTCGAACCCAAACGAGTGAATTCATCCGAATTCTGAGATTCCCAACAACCAATCCCGACCTGAATCAACTCGATCAAATCATCATTGGCCAAATCGTCTTGAACAGCCTCTAATCGGCCAATCAGATCCCGCCGATACTCGATATACTCAACCACATCTCCCGTCAATGCCGTGTGGTTGTACTCGGTCCAAGCCTGAGCCACGATCGCCCTCGCGGCCTCCTCCGGCCTCATCGTGGGGAACAATTCCGTCAACCTGGATTCAGACATCCAATCTTCCACAGCCTCTTCTGTGGCCATAGGCCAATTGTCCGAATCAATGATGTCTTGGATGTTGTGGGCAATTACCCCAAAGCGCATACCTTTCAAGGAAGGCACACCATCATCGACTTCCGATGCCAACCGCAGAATTTCTTCCAAACCTGGCCGAACGTCATTGAACAGCTTTCCGACTTCCACGACCAGGAAGCCGCTCGGAACGATCCATTCTATGATTTCACCACGAACAACAGCTTGTGACTTGATTCCTTCTTGGCGTTGATAGAGCAACAATTGACCCGTGATGAGATTAAGAGTCAAAACCCAAACGTAACCAATGTCGATTGCCAGATACTTGCCTTCAACGACGATTTCGTTTCTCAGAGTTACCATTGATTTTCCCCTCGCGTTAAGTACACCTAAAGACATACACCATAATGGTGTATGTGTCAAGAGAGAATCTGGAAAGGAATCAATTTTGACTGAATTTGATCGGTGTGAATCCACCTTTGACTGGTCGATGGGTCTTGAGCACCGACTCACCAAGACTTTCATCCACCCTATTCAAAACCTCAGCACCGTGCACTTCGAGAATCCGTTCACGGGCCGTTTCAACAGTCGCCCGAAGCAACACGTACCATTCGCAATAATCGAAATTCGGGTCTTCATCCTTGAACTTCCCGGCGAGTTCCCAAAGCCGCAAAATAAAATTTGTACGGTCATAGCCGTTGATCATCCATTTAGGCATTGTCAACACTCCGTTAAGGGTGGTGGTAAAGCCATAGACATGGACATCTTGTACTTGTCCCGCTTGGCCATGACGTATACCTCTTCAAGGGTGTCCCTGTCTAACGTCCCTTTATACTCAGACTCACAATCCATCGTAAAGGGCGAGTCCGTCTCGTAGTACACGTAGGCTACCAAATCAAAAGCGTCACAATCAGAAGCAAACCCGATCATCTGAGCCAACTTCAGGGCCACCTCTTTGCTCTGCAAAGGGAAAAAGTACCCTAATTCATTGGCTTCCTTTTCCATGGCCTCCTGTTTCGCTCGCCATGCACCCGAATAGAGTTCATCTTCCAGGATTGAAGGACACAAACACCACAATATCTTGTAGACCTTTTTCGCCACTGGGTTGCTCCACTTTTATCAGGGTTCACTCTCAACTGGCACAGGATGGCCTTCGAACTTGTTTATCACCCGGTTGATCCAGGCTATGTCGGATCCTTCCTTCTTTGTATCGATCAAAACCCCATGGTCACGAAGGGCAACTGCAGAAAGGTCAGCATAAATTCCCATGGCATTCGCGCCATTCAAATGCTGAGCAAGGATATCAACCGTATCCCCCGCCAACCATTCAACAAGAGACTTGACCGTTGGTTCGAAGTTCTGCATGGACTTTCCAAATTTGGACATGTTCTCACCCTCTCAGAAAGGCTGCACAACCGAATCAAGCCAACTCTTTTGTATCCTCCAGATGATCTCCCGACTGATCGATTTAAGCGACCGCGAAGCGTCAACACGTTTGACATATGAGCCGGTTACTCCTCGATAGACCCCTGCTACCTGTGCAAGGTACTCCTTTTGCTCAAATTGCGACTCTCCGCACTCTCGGCCACAAATCCGATTCCAAGCATCTTCAACCGGTAATTCAAACACCAACAGCAGATCCGGCCTGGGTGCAAACTCAGTGTTCATTGCCTTGATCTCAGCTGCCGAAAACGGGACATCGTCTCGGACACTCTGATAGGCCATCGTTGAAAAATAATACCGATCTAGGAGCACCACGATACCTTGGTCCAACGCAGGTCCTATCGTTGTCTGAACATGCCATCGCCGATCCTGGATGAACAACGCCAACTCCTCCAACGGTGGGTACCGCCCTTCCACTGCGGCCCGGCGCAAAGCCATCCCATACTGGCTACGTGTTGGCTCTCGACTCAAGATGTGGGGTACTGATCGTTGGGACAAATACTCAGATGCGCACTGAATCTGGGTGGACTTACCAGACCCATCAATACCTTCAAAGACAATCAAAATTCCACGATGTTCAAACAACGTCCCGTCCCGAGTTCAGACAATCCCACAGAGTTAATCCCAACTCGAAAGCAACTTGAGTCGTACTGCTCAAAATTCGACCAATGCAGCAACCCGCGCGCATGCACTCATCCGCCGTCATGAAATGTGAAATTCCCAAGGAAGTGATCGCTTGCCGAGTCCAAGCATCCCTCAAAATCTTTGTGAGATCTCCAACCGCAATTTGAAGAGACAGGATTGGATGTATTGGGGACGCACCTTGATCCGGGTACTTCATGGAGGCACAGGCATTCATCAGATCAACTAAAGTAGATTCGTCGGACAGGTTCATTGAGACACCCGCTTGCATTCAAAATCAGGATTCAGGCGATTCAACTTCCACTGTGACCTTGACGGTCTCAGTCGATTCACAGATTTCCTTCTCAACAGCTTCCATTTCGATCTGATAGTGCCATTCAATCCATGATCCTGTCGGCCAGGTTTCCATGATATGCATGTTCAAGACGGCCGTCCCATCCGGATAGAATTCAACTCGTCCTTTGTACTCTCGACAACCCACAACAACCACACCAGGTATTGCGATTTTGTAATTGCACAGCACCGCGGCCGATTCCGGATCAAAGGTACCCATACAACCCCATGCGCTCAATGTGTCCCAGGACCGGACAACATGAACATTGACTTCCTCATTTTCGTGGATCTCATCCACAGAAGGCTCCGGGAATTCATTGTCTTTGAAAGTGATCTTGCCCTTGGTCACTCGATAGACACCTGCCACACTCTCTGAAGTCAGGGTTTCATGGTCGTACTCGGTACCACCACAACCGGTAAAAATGGAAAACAGAACAAAAACGACCAACAAAGAAGCTACGCGATCCATGATTTTCCCCTTTGATAGCGGTTACCCGCCGTTTGCGTTCATTCTCTGTGTACACCATTATGGTGTATCTGTCAATGGAAAATCTTTCCAGAAATGAATTTTTCTTCTAAAAGCTGATTTTACTTACAGGCGCGGGCGGGTCTCAATGGAAGTTCCCCCACCCTTCCAGCAGGAAGATACTCGTACCGAGTGCACGAACGACACGATCTGTACTGGACACACTTTCGTCTCCAAACTGTCTTGATACCATTTTCCGTCGGGACGAAAAACCGTTTTCTCTTTGCCTCGACACACTCTCGACCATCCAGGTCTGTAGACCATTCCACACACTCTGTGTGATACGAGAGGTAAACACCAGTCCCCACTGCGGCCAGGATCGCAATGGCCGCTAAAACAATGCCCAACTCAACCCATGGCAGACCTCGAATCCACCAACGTACATCCCGAAAGAAATACCTCATTTAAGCCTCTTGACGGCATCCCTGTTTTTGTCTGCCACCATCATTGAATAATTGGACAAATCAGCCGCAGCGTCCCAGACCTTGTCCTGATTACCGGGCTTCTGGAGAAGGGACAAAAGGGTGTTCACTCTCGCTTGGAGCTTGTCTTCCAGGAATTCAATCGGACACTGTCTCCAATGAACTTTGTGTCGATTCAACATCAGCTGCTTAAGCATCCGGGCAGCAAACGACCAAACCGCCGATGTCAACAGCCCCGATGAATTCCGATCGATCTTCCGTTCTGGAAATCCCAATTCAACATTCATCGGCCATGACCTCTTCTGGTGTTTTCAGAATCTCATGAGATTCAACATCGATCCTCCAAGATTCCTTTTCATCAGTGATACTGATGACCTTTGGACTGGAAAACTCACGATTTCCACCAGGACCCATCGGAATGTCAAACCGACTGAACAATGCCTTGCAGAACTCCTCTTCAGGCACATAATCAACCTTTTTTTCGTACAGCCCCGCTTGGGCACTCTGAACCGTCACATGGGTGTCCTCGGATGTGTACCGGACAACTTTAATTGCACTTTTCGGCAAGTCCAAACTGGAACCTGGTTCTCTGGAGAATTGCACACATTGGATCAAATGGTTCCCTGTGATCCCCAAATCATCCAACAAATGATTCACCTGCCTATTGGCATCCAGAAAAAACGTTGTGTTCCAAACCTTCATACCGTCACTCCTTTTTGTAAATAACCACCCTCTTGACTTGTCTTTGTGGAATGGGAGACTTTGGTTTAGGTACCTGGGGACCAATTGACTTGACGACACGCCGATTCTTTTCCATCCGCCCGGCCACCCGCGCAGCATAAGCCTTCCTCGCTCTTTCAGCCTTTTGAAAACTCTCCAAACACCGAACACAGCACCGCGGATCCGGCCTATTGGAAACCTCCTCCGGATCAAACGGCTTGGTCAAATCCCAAGCCACAAACCGACCACACAAAGCCTTGGTATCCGCCCCTCCCCCAAGCCTTTTCCCCTTCTTTGTCAGCCTGCGAATATGCCATGGTGTTTCCCCATTGGCGTAAACCGACTCACAATATGCAAACCCGTATTCTTCCTTTTTCGGCATCCTCAAACCTCCGTGACTTGGAACACACCCTCAGGCCATAGCCTCCCCCAACGCAAAAGCGTCTGAGCGAGTCTGTTGACCTCCACCATCTCTTCGGAGGGTCCATCTTGAGGATTCACTGTGGCGTAAAAAGGACCCATCAAATCCACAATTTTCTCATACACTCGTTGTCCCACCATCCCATCCAGCAACATGGGGGTCTCCTCCCCAAACAACAACCGCATCTCCGGCCAAGGAAGCTGGATGGCTTGAACCAACTCTCTACCCAAAGGATCTAACCCCGTCATGTAAATCAACTTGGTAAACGGCTTGAATTTTGCTTCTCGCACTGAACAAATAAACATCACGTCAACAAACCGCCAAACTCTGGCAGGTGCACCAGCTCAATCCCGGGATTCTGACCCAACAGCTGAGACGCAATCGGGTCAGCATAATCGGCAATGAAATACACCCGACGAACCCCCGCATTGATCAACAGCTTGAGACAATGCGCACACGGCCGATTCGTGCAATACAAATCGGCATCCTTGGTACTCACCCCATTGAAAGCCGCCTGAACCACCGCATTGGCCTCAGCATGTACCGCCCGGCACAGGTCCAATCGTTTGCCGGAGGGAATCTTTTGCTCAGTCCGAAGACAACCCAACTCCAAACAGTGATCCATACCCTTCGGTGGGCCGTTGTACCCTGTAGACAAAACCTGCCTGTCTCTGGCCAGCACGGCGCCCACTTGCCGGCGAATGCATGAAGAACGCATCCGGACCGTTACAGCCATCTTGCAGAAGTACTCATCCCAGGACACCCGTGTCATCGCAAGTCCCCCGACGACCGAATCACACCCCTCTTTTTCCGATCGGCCAACTTGAGGACATTCTGTTCAGCAACCTGCTGCAAATTTGAATTCATGAAAAGGGTCAAATTCGTAATTTGGATCAATACTAACCGCATTCGACCAACCAACACATGATGGCCAGAAAGATCAAAAGAGTCTAACTCAGAAGCCTGGATATTATTGTTTCTCCAAAACTTTTTGTATCCTTCAGCCAAATACCCAACTTGGGAAACAAGAGATTCAGCAGCAACAGTTGGCCATTGTACCGACCTTTCAAATGAAGCATGAAAAAGTTCAAACGTGGTAAAACCACCTGTTAACGTTGTCAAAGGTATCTTCCAAACATGAGACAAAACAAATAGATACCAAAAAACATCCCCCAATTCCAAAATGAATTTCTTACCGGTTGGAGACGCCACCTTGAACATACATTTCGGATCCTCCAACCAAGGAACCAACGCCTTTACTTCGGATGCCTCCCCCACCAGCCCCAACAGCAAATAAATTGACTTCGGTTCCGGCATCCCTTCGGCCGTGACCAAAGCCTGATCCAAATAATCCTGAAATGTCAAAATCTCCACAGAAGGATCCTTTCTGGGCTAGGAATCAAACCCCCGCCTGGAACCCGTCCGGCCCCTCCTGTCCTCTCTATGACCATTCCGGGATCTACCCCTACCCCGTCCTCTCCACCCCTCAGATGCCGCATCCTTGTCTCTCTGGTGCTGCCTTCTGGAACTCGGCCGCGTGTTCTTTGGGGCAACCGGCCCCTCCCCATTGAAATCATGATGACCGAGCCAAACTTTCTCGGCCTTCATACCTTTCTGCCCCACGCCGACCGAAACACACACCTTGTCCCCTTCCGCCAGCGTTTTGAATCCCTCAGTCTGAATCGCGGACCAATGGACCATCACATCCCCATGGTCGGTCGCAATGAACCCGAACCCCTTTGTCTCGTTGAACCACTTGACTTCCCCGTTTGTCATCCCTGTGAACATCTAGTCACTCTCCCTATCTCGTGTGGTAAACCAAACACGGTTGATTAAGTGTCTCCAGATCGAAGGCTTCATCCGATCCAAGACCAATTCCCGCACCCGGTGATATGGGATTGGGTAAAAATCATGAGAATCAACACCCACATCCAATTGCGGAACACCCCTGGGGGCAAAAAGCCGCCCGTGAGAATGGCCATGCAGGTTCCAGACTGACCCCGAACAGCCCGGCCATGTCCGCAACGGATAGTGGGTCAACACCATCCGCTGGCCATCCAAATCCAGATTGTAGAGATCCTTAATGAACTCGAAGCGCTTTGCCAGCCGCCCCTTGATATGGGAATCGTGATTACCGCGGATCAAAACAATCCGGCCGTTCAGCTGTCGTAGAAGACCCATTCCCCAATCGCCACCACGCCAAAGAAAATCACCCAAAACATAAACAATATCAGAACGATTCTTCACCCTTTGATTCCAACGATCAATGATTTCTTGATCGTGCTCCTCGATGGAAGGAACCTGGATCACCGGATTTTGAAAACATGACCGGCCTTGTCCTATCAATCTGATTTTTCGGTGGCCCAAATGGAGATCGGAAGTGAAAAACACGTTGGTCACGGGGAACCCCTTAAACTAAGTGACCACCTGCCTAAACGCGTGGGGAAGGGGGACGACAGGTGGCCACTTTTACTTGTGTCACTGATCAATATAACGGCACACCAGAATGGTGTCAATCTTTTTCTTCACCCAACATCCATTTTTCCCCGGCTTCGGCCTCTTTCTCCGAAATAGGGCACCCTTCTGGAAGAGTGTTGCCAAGTCGAGCGAACACCGAAGGCCATTGATAGTCGTAGACATGCAAGCCTTTCGAGACGGCCACGATCTCACCATCACCGACACCCACCTCACCGGCCATGTACTCCTTAAGCAACTGCAAGCCACCCAGATTTTCTGGCAGACCAGCCCAGCAATCCCAACTGCGGAAGTAGACCACAAAGTGAAGCTTACCATCCATGACTCTGCAATCAATGAGACGCAAACACGGGGGATGCTCCTGATGAACACTTTCCGTGCCACCGATGGTAATCGTAGCTTGGTTCGTACCCGGACCATGAAGCCTCAGCATCTGAATCACCGGGCCCAACTGACTTGCAATGTACTGCCCATAGGTATACATCTCGTTTTTCTGCATTTCCCCTGAGAACAGATAGTCCTGAAAGTACTTTTCCACAGCTTCCCGATCCGTAGGTGGACTCACCCCCGGAGGAACCTGGGGAACACGGGGCTCATCAAACGGATGTGTCACCCGCAAATTCACCATCGGCAATTCCAAACGTCGATTGCCCTCGTACGAACCCTTTTGAATGACGTAGACCCGACCCTTCTCAAATACCTTTCGAAGAGCCAAAAAATGGGCCTCATCCAATGTTCGCGCATTTACTACTGAGATTTCCATGGACAGTCTCCTAGTAAGTCATATCTTCGTATTCCACCCCAGCCTGGATCTGCCGATACCGCTTGACCCAAGCTCCCAACACCCCAGCAACCGCTTCTTTCACCCGCAGCGTCGGCGCAATCAAACTAGCCAACTTGTTCCGTGTGTGCCAATTCCGAACAGATACTTTCAGCTTTCGACCCAATACCAACAATTCGGCCTTCCAGAGAGACAAGAGCAATCGCCGTACTTCCAAATTTGGATTCCTGCTGGCTGGTCTCACCCGATCGAACACAACCCCTTGAGAGGCCTCCCGAGCAACCAACACACCCCAATACTCTGGAAGTCGATTGCAAGCCAATTGGATGTAACGGGCCGTAGTGACCATGGTCACCTTAGGAAAAACCAAATCAAAGTACTGCGCCTGAAAGACGGCCCTATGGATGTGATCTCGGTCTCCTTTGATTTCGTATCCGTGAAATGACTTGCGGTGGAGCGCGACCACATCCATAATCACCAATCGATCCGCAACC